>OKVT01000072.1_pt1 | contig 76214 bp, 51 predicted proteins | sample 1606951 | NCBI WGS metagenome assembly OKVT01 (sample SAMN03281019, study PRJEB24777) | human gut metagenome | isolation source: fecal sample PR141 from 1 month old male Chinese infant, vaginal delivered... | place: Singapore | collected 2005-11-08
AGCGGTTCATCAGCGAACCAACCAAACCGGCCACCAATCCCAACGGAATCAGCCACACATACTCTTCCAACGACAGCTGACCGATATCACCGAAATCCAAAACCGGACGCAGACCGAAACAGTATTTTGAGACGAAATCGGCGGTCAGCGATGCGGCGGTGGCGCCCATCAGAATTGCAGGGGAAAAACTCCGATGCACCCCTTCCAAAGCGAACATCATGCCGGACAGCGGCGCGCTGAACGCGGCGGACAAGCCGGCCGCGGCACCGGCGGTGACCAGATAATGCTCCTGCATGTCCTCACGGCGGCGGCCGCGCAAACGGTGGGATACACACTGCGCGCCCGACGCACCAATCTGAATGGACGGCCCCTCACGGCCGAGCGACAGACCAAACAACGCGCCCAACAGTCCGCCGACGAAACGGACTGGCAGAATCGTCTGCCAACGCATCTTCAAGCCGCATATCACCACGCCGTTGGTCTGCGGGATGCCGCTGCCACCAGCCATCGGCTCCTTGCCGACCATCCACGCGATCGCCAGCGCGGCCGCCACCGCGGCAACCGCCCACGGCGCAATCAGCCACGGGGTCTCGCGAATCCGCGCATATATCCAACGGGACGCATCCGTGCCGTATTCGATGCCGAGACGGTATACGACAACCAGCAATCCTGAAACCAGACCAATGACTATGCCGGCCGCCGCCATCTTCCACTTCAAGTGGTCGAATCGCGGAATCAGCCGGCGGACATCATGTGCCGCGTCGTTACCAGTCAAGCCGGGAAATTCGTTGCAGACGGTCAGTCGACCAGCGAATTGATCTGGATGACATGATCGCGCTGCGGACCGGTGCCGATCGCGGAGATACGGCAGCCGCTCAGCTCTTCCAGACGCTTGACGTATGCCTGGCAGGTGGCCGGCAGGTCGTCGAAGGAATGGCAGTTGGAGATGTCCTCATTCCAGCCGGGCATGGTCTCGTAAATCGGCTTGGCCGCGGCAAAAGCAGCCTGATCGGTGGGCATATCATCATGACGCTCGCCGTCCACGTCATAGGCCACGCAGATCGGGATCTCCTTCAAGCCGGTGAGCACATCAAGCTTGGTGAGCACGATGTCGGTCAGGCCGTTGACCTGGGAGGCGTACCGGTTGACGACTGCATCGAACCAACCACAGCGACGCGGGCGGCCGGTGGTCACGCCGAATTCGTGGCCCTGCTGACGCAGCCATTCGCCGGACTCGTCCAGCAGTTCGGTGGGGAATGGGCCTTCGCCCACGCGGGTGACGTAGGCCTTGGAGATGCCGATTACGCGGGTGATCTTGGTGGGGCCCACGCCGGTGCCGGTGCAGGCGCCGCCGGCGGTCGGGTTGGAGGAGGTGACGAACGGATAGGTGCCGTGGTCCACATCGAGCATGGTGGCCTGGGCACCTTCGAACAGCACGGTCTTGCCTTCGTCAAGCGCCTTGTTCAGAATCAGGCCGGTGTTGGCCACGTACGGCTTCAGGCGTTCGCCGAGCTTCAGAAGTTCTTCGGTGGTCTGGTCCACATCGATGGCGCGACGGTTGTAGAGCTTGACCAGCATCTGGTTCTTCTGGTGCAGGCTGGCTTCGACCTTGTCGTGCAGATGGTCGGCGTTGAACAGGTCATGCACGCGGATGCCGATACGGTTGATCTTATCCGCGTAGGCCGGGCCGATGCCGCGGCCGGTGGTGCCGATCTTGTGCTTGCCGAGGAAGCGTTCGGTCACCTTGTCGAGGGTGCGGTGGTAGGGGGCGATGATGTGCGCGGCCTCGCTCACAAGCAGGTGCGAGCAGTCGATGCCGCGGGATTCCAAGCCGTCAATCTCCTCGAAGAGCACCTCCGGATCCACGACCACGCCGTTGCCGATCACCGGGGTGAGGTTCGGGTTGATGATGCCGGAGGGCAGCAGATGCAGGGCGTACGACTCGTCGCCGACCACCACGCTATGGCCCGCGTTGTTGCCGCCGTTGAAGCGTGCGACATAATCGACCTTGGTGCCGATCAGATCGGTCGCCTTGCCTTTACCCTCGTCGCCCCACTGGGCACCGATAAGAACAATTCCAGGCATGATGCACCTCCGCATTCGCACGATTCCGCCGGAAACAGACTACCTTACACCCTCTACTCGGGGCGCGGCCATCTCACGCAATCGGGCTTCTGGTGTCTTTGCCGCGCGTTGCGCGAGGCGGGCCGACACCAAGGCGCTGCCACGGCGAATGACAGTTTATTTGGGTGTTATCTGAGTGCTTTGCCGGCCGAGCCGAGTTGCTTGCATGCCTCAACCACGCGGGCGGACATGGATTCCTCGGCCTTGCGGCCCCAGGAACGCGGATCGTAGAACTTCTTTTCGCCCACTTCACCGTCGATCTTGAGGACCTTGTCATAGTTCTCGAACACATGGTCGGCAATCGGGCGCGTGAACGAGTATTGCGTGTCGGTGTCGATGTTCATCTTGATCACGCCATGGCTCACGGCTTCTGCGATCTCCTCCGGACGGGAACCGGAGCCGCCGTGGAACACCAGCTCGAACGGCTTGCCGTTGGGGAAGTCGACCATGCCGGCGGCGCTGGGCAGCTCGCCCTCGGCCACCGCGCGCGCCACACGGGACTGAATATCACCGAGCAGGGCGGGACGCAGCTTGACCACGCCGGGCTTGTAGGAGCCGTGCACATTACCGAACGTGAAGGCGGCCATGTAACGACCACGCTCGCCCAAGCCAAGGCGACGGGCCACTTCAAGGCCATCGGCCGGCGTGGAATAGAGGCGTTCGTCGATTTTGGCGGAATGGCCGTCTTCCTCGCCGCCGACCGCTCCGATCTCGATCTCCAGCACCGTGTGCGCGGCCTGCGACTTATCGAGCAGCTCCTCGGCGATGTCCAGATTTTCCTTGAGCGGCACGGTGGAGCCGTCCCACATATGCGACTGGAATGTGGGCTCCTGGCCGTGCGCCACCTGATCGGCCTCATGTGCGAGCAGCGGTCGCACCCATTCGTCCAAGTACTGCTTGGCGCAGTGATCGGTGTGCAGGGCGATGGTGATGTTCGGGTACTTCGCGGCGACCTCGTGTGCAAAAGCGGCCAAGGCCAGCGATCCGGTGACACGGTCGTTGACGCCGATGCCGGAAAGGTATGCGGCTGCGCCGACGGACACCTGGATGATGCCGTCGGATTCGGCATCCGCGAACCCCTTCAGCGCGGCGTTCAGCGTCTGCGAGCTGGTCACGTTGATGGCAGGGTAAGCGTAGCCGCCGCGTCGTGCGGCGTCTAGCATTTCGGCATAACGTTCCGGTGTTGCGATTGTCATGGCTTCATTATCGCTCGGGGTGTGCCCGCCAAACTAGGTTCTGGGGCCAGGCGAGCTGTGAACTATCTCACGAGGAACACCATGATGATAATCATGGCGAAGCCGACCAAATCGGTCGGGGTAAAGACCGCGCCGGCGAATAGGACACCGGTGATAGTGGCGGTTACGGGTTCACTGGTGCCGAGCATGGTGGCGCGCATTGCACCGCAGCGCTGGGTGCCGCCGAGGAATAGCCAATAGGCACCGAATGTGCCAAACACCACGGTGAACGCCATCAGGCCAATGCCGAACCAGTCCAACGCGGGGGCGGTGGCCCACGGGCGCACAAATGGCAGCAGCATCAGGCCGGAGAGAACGAACATGACACCGTTGGCCATGAAGTTGCCCCATTTGGCCATTAATGCGATGGGCAGAATCGCAAGCAACGACGTGCATACGGCATCGGTCAGGCCCCACAGCAGACCGGGCAGCGGCAGACTGAGCTGGCTGAGATCGCCGCCTGTGGCGATGAGCACCGTGCCCACAAAAGCGAGTACCACACCGATGCTTTCGCGTTTGCCGGGCAGCCGTTTGCCCATAATACATACGAATACGAGTACAACCAGCAGATTGAGCGTCTGCAGCACTGTGGCCGTGCCGGAATTGGTCCAGTCAATGGCCTTCAAGTAGGAGACCTGCACCATGAGCACGCAGAAGAACGCGCACAGCAGAAGTCTCGGGTAGGAACGGTAGTCCTTAAGCGAGTTGATGAACTTGTCAGGCGTGAAGATTCCTGCGCAAACCAGAAAGATGACACCGGCCAATAGCTCGCGTACGCAGGCGATCCACAGCGGATCGGCGTGATAGTCATTCATCAGGAGTTTCGAAACAGTGGCATTGACACCCCAAAAAACACCTCCGGCGAGCGCCAGTCCGGCACCGACGAAGATGTCGTGCGGGGTGCGTTCGAGGGTTGGCGTTGGTTGGCCATTGGTTGCAGCGGTCTTGGGTTCACACATCGCCCATCACGATACGCGGACGACGTGAATTGTTCTCATATAGCGGTCATACGGCAGGAAAATAAGCTCTCAAAAGAGGGAAAACCGTTGGAATTTCAAGGAAAATCGATGGAGCGGACGACGGGAGTCGAACCCGCCTCTAAAGCTTGGGAAGCTTTCATTCTACCGATGAACTACGTCCGCATGTGCGCTTCCACGCACGAGAGGCAAGTGTATCACCTATGCGGCACCTTGCGCCATGTGCCGGTTTGAGTTCTGCGCTGGACTAGTGAATTGCGCGCGTGGAATACGTGGATGCGGCCACCGGAGTGCCGTTCATTTCATTGGCCATTTGCATCAGGCGTGCGATGCGCTGATCAGTCGGCGGATGCGTGGAGAACAGTTTGGAGAAACCGACCGCGGAGAACGGATTGGCAATCATCATCGCGGAGACGGACTGGGTGCCGGCCGTTTTGCGCATGGGCGTGGTCTGGGCACCATAGGAGATCTTGTTGAGCGCGGAGGCCAGGGCCTCGGGGTCGCCGGTCAGCAGACTGCCGTCTTCGTCGGCGTCGTATTCGCGAGTACGGGAGATGGCCATCTGAATCAGTGATGCGGCAATCGGCGCGAGAATCACGCTGAGGAGCACGCCGATCAAGCCGAGACCGCCTGAATTATCGCGGTCGTCGCGCGAGTTGCCGCCGCCGAAATACATCAGAGAATAACCGAGGTACGTGATGACGGTGGCCATGGCAGAGGCGATGGCGGAGGTCAGAATGTCGCGGTTGTACACGTGCATCAGCTCGTGGCCCAGCACACCGCGCAGCTCGCGAGCATTGAGAATCTGCAGGATGCCTTGGGTGCAGCATACGGCCGCATGACGTTCGTTGCGACCAGTGGCAAAGGCGTTGGGGCTCATGGTGGGCGCGATGTAGATGCGAGGCATCGGTTTGCCGGCCTTGGCGCTGAGTTCGCGCACAATCTGGTAGATTTCGGGGGCTTCTTGTTCGCTGACCTCGCGGGCGCCCATGGATGCGATGGCGAGTTTGTCGGAGAACCAATACGATCCGAATGTGGTGACGAGTCCAATGACGACGTAGATGCTCAGCGTTTGGCGGCTGCCGCCCGTGGCCCACCATATCAGCATGATGATGGCCCACATCAAGGCGAACAGCAGCGTAGTCTTCAGGCCGTTGAAATGGCCGTGCACCCGTACTTTGGCATCCATGAGGCTCACACTAAAATCACTGCCTGAATATTGGCTGGATGTGCGCCGAGGGGTGAATCGGATGGGGGTTGGCGGGGATCGGAATAGCCTGTTTACATGGGATTGGCGATGCTTGACAGTGCGGTTGCTTGGCCTGTTTTACCGCTTTACCGATTGGTCTGATCGGGACGCTTTGCTTGTTTGGCCTGCTTTGGCTGCTTGGATCGTTTGGCCCATCGGCCTGCTCGACTGGCACGACACTGGCTTTTATATAAATAAGAACGCCGGCGTATAACCGGCGTCCTTATTTATCGATGTATCAATCGCGCCGATTGCGTAGCTGCTGGTGCAGTTGCCGATGCGATGAGCTGATAGTCAATCAGGCCAGAGCGAGCTCACGCATCTGGTCGGGCTCGATGACCTTCTTGTGCTCGCGGCCCTCCTTGGCGCCTTCGGCGCGCTCGAAGGCGTCGACCTTCTTCCAGCCAGCGAAGTCAATCGGCTTGACGCCGCGGCTTTCCAGCAGTCGGTCGATGGATTCGGGGTCGCGATCCTCGGCCACGCGACCACCTTCGGCGGCCTTGGCCAGATCCTCAAGCATGTTGGTCACGATGGCAAGTGCGTCGGACTTGGTGGAGCCGATCAGGCCCACCGGGCCGCGCTTGGCCCAGCCAGTGGCGTATAGACGCTCGCGCACTTCGCCGCCGTCCGCTTCGGTGGTGATGCGGCCATCGCCATTGGCGTTGGCCAGGTGAGCGCCGTGCTCGTCGTAAGTAATGCCGGGAGCTTCGGCCGGCTTGTAGCCGATGGCGTGGTAGACGGCCTCAACCGGGTAGTCGGTGAACTCGCCGGTGCGGCTCATCTTGCCGTCAGCCCCGGTTTCGGTGCGCTCCACGCGGATGGCCTTGACCTTGCCATCCTCGCCGAGGATTTCCGTGGGTGCGGAGTTGAAGTGCACGTAGTACTTGCGGTCGGCCGGATTGCCTTCGAAGTCGACGTCGCCGTCATCTTCCATGTCCTCGGCCATCTCGCGGATGGCGAACAGCTCCTCGACCATCTGGCGGGTGAGCTTGTCCTTGCCGGCCACCTCGATGGTCTCGTCGTCCAAATCGAAGTCGTCCTCATTGATGATGAGCTGCACGCCGGGCAACTTCTCCATCTCGCGCAGCTCCTGCACGCTGAACTTGGCCTGGGCCACACCGCGACGGATGAACAGGTGGAGGGTTTTCGCCTTGTTGTTGTCGATGCCCTCGTAGACATTGTCCGGGATATCGGTCTTGGCCTTGAGGTCGTCGGCGTTGCGCATGAGCTCGCGAGCCACATCCATGGCCACGTTGCCGCCACCGATCACAGCGACGTTCTCGGCCGTAAGCGGCCATTCGCGGGCGCCGGTGGGGTAGCCGTCATACCATTCGACGAACTTGGCCGCGCCGTATACGCCATCGAGGTCGGCCCCGGGCAGGTTCAGCGGCTTGTCCTTGACTGCGCCGGTGGCGAACAGCACGGCATCGTAGCGGGCAAGCAAATCATCAAGGGTCACGTCTTTGCCGAATTCCACGTCGCAGTAGAGGTGGATGTCCGGGTTATCAAGCGTCTTCTCGAGTGCGGAGGCGATGAACTTGATGGACGGGTGATCGGGGGCCACGCCGTAACGCACCAGACCGAACGGTACCGGCAGCTTTTCGAACAGGTCGATGCGGGCCTTGGTGCCGAGGCCGAGTTCCTCGCCGAGTTTCTTGAGCTGGCGCAGGAAGATATCGGATGAGTAGACGCCGGCCGGACCAGCGCCAATTACAGCAATACGAAGTTCAGTGTTCTCAGATTCAGTCACGCGTTACAGGTTATCGCAAAGCCTTCCGTTGCAACAGGGGCGAGTGGTGGGAATCCTGTGCCTAATACCCTCTGCCAGCCTCACGCCAGCGGGGCAAAACCACGAGTCGATCAAGAAATTGCCCCACTCACAGACCGCCAGCGGAGCAAAATCGCGAGTAACCCGAGAAATTGCTCCGCTTACAGCCCATCAGCGGAGCAAAACCGCGACTAACCAGCCAAAGCACCCCACTGACCCCCACCAGCGAAGCAAAACCACTATTAGCCCACAGAATCGCCCCGCTTACAGACCGTCAGCGGGGCAAAACCGCGACTCAGTCGAGGAGATACCCCGCCTAGTCGCGGTCGATGAGGGCAGTGAGGGCCCAGAGGATGCTGACCACGTCGATGGCCTCTTGGAGGAAAGCGCCGACGACCACTGGAATGAGGTTGAAGGCGGCGGCAATCATGCCGATGGTGGCGAGTACGAGACCAGCGATCACGGCCTGCAGCATCACGCGCTTGGTACGGCGTGCAATGGCGATAGCGCGCGGCACAGCGGCAATATCGTCATTCATAATGACCACTTGGGCGCTTTCGGAAGCAGCAGTGGAAGTGCCGTCGGTCATGGCCACGCCGATATCGGCGACGGCAAGTACCGGGGCATCGTTCACGCCGTCGCCGACCATCATCGTGACTGGCTTGCGGATTGCGGCGGCGCGGCTGCATCGAGAACGCGACGGTTGAGAACCATCGGACCGGATGCCATCTACGGCATCGGACACAGGGCTGGCGGCGTGATTCGCACGCCCGGCCGGCGCGGCGCTTGCCTCCGTGGCAGCCTTGACGGCGGCGACCTTGTCTTCGGGGAACAGCTCGGCGTGGACCTCGTCGATGCCGACTTCGTCCGCGATGATTTCGGCCGAGGCGTGCTTATCGCCGGTAAGCATGGCGATCTTGGTAACACCCAGTTCGTGCAGATTGGCGAGAGCGGTTTTGGTGTTGGCGCGAGGTGCATCTCGCAGCACGATGCGGGCGATCAGTTGCCCATCAACGGACACGTAGGAGGCCATTTCGTCCGGCTGTAGCATACCGAATCGCGTACGCAGCGTTTCCTTTTCCTTAGTGTTCCCGGCAATCGTGCGGCCAGATCCGGCCTCAGTATCCCCGCCCAGAGGGGACTGTCCGTGAAGCGGGCTGAGGAGGTCGGCCGCCTCCTGCCGTGGGCCATCCGCCCGGCTTACACCCGCTACCTCGGCAGTCAAGAAGCCGCCATCGCCGGTCGCAGCGAACGACAGTCGCCCGACGCGGACGGCATGGCCGTTCACCTTGCCGGACACGCCCTTGCCGGAGTCCTCATTAATGTCCTTGACAACCGGATATTCACGGCCATGGCCGGGCCAACTCGCCTCAGGCTCGGGACAGCGACGCTGGCCGTCCGCGAACCGCTGACGTAGACGGGCCATCGCGTCGGCACCGGCCTTGGCGATGCCCTTCGACAGGATGTGCACGGAATAGCTTTCCACAACGCCGGCCATCATCAGCACATGATCCTCATTAAGACGGGTTTTAGCCCCGGGCAGCATCTCAACGCGCACCACTTGCGGCTGTTTGACGGTGAGCGTGCCGGTTTTGTCGAAGAATACCTGAGTGACGCGGCCGAGGTTTTCGAGCACATCCTGTGCCTTGATAAGCACACCGGCGGCGGCAAGTCGACCAGTACCGGCGATGTACGCCACAGGCGCAGCGATAAGCAGCGGGCAGGGCGTGGCCAGTACCAACACCTGGGCGAATCGCGTCGGCACGCCGGAGACAGCCCACGCAATGCCGGCGATCGCCAAAGACAACACGGTGAACGGCACAGCCAGGCGATCAGCGGTTTTCACCACGGCCGGACGGGACTTCTGTGCGGAAGCGACGAGTTCGAGGATGCGCTGGTACTGGGAATCGGCGGCCACCTGGGTGGCGCGCATAGTCAGTGCAGTGGAGCCATTCACCGCACCGGACATCACTCGGGCGCCTGCGAACACCTCGCGCGGCACCGGCTCGCCGTTGATGTTGCTCAGGTCGAGCGTGGCCGAGCCGGAAAGCAGTTCGCCATCAACCGGCACGGTTTCGCCTGGCAACACCATAAGCACATCGCCCAGCTTCACCTGCTCGACCGGCACAGTGTCGAAGCGGTGCGTGGCGGCCTCAGCCGACCAGCTCCCCTCAGTCTCGCTCCGCGAGCCAGCTCCCCTCGACGGCGGTACTTGGTTCCCCTCTCCGAGGGGAGCTGTCGGCGAAGTCGACTGAGGGGAGGACGTCGCCGGAACCGAGCCTACACGCCGGAAGCCATCGGACGAATCGTCCTTATCGGCGGCAGCCCCACGCCCCACGCCAGGCAGGTTGACGACGTGCGCGGTTTGAGGCGCGGCCTGCATCAGAGCGGTTAAGCTGTGCTCGGCCTTGGCCTGCGCGTATTCCTCAATGGCCTCACCGGACGTAATCATCAGCATGACCGCCCAGCTTGCCCAGTACTCGCGGACGGCAACGGTGGAAAGAATCGCCACTACGGCCAGCAAATCGACGCCGACTTGTCCGTGGCGCAAATCGTCAATCATGCCACGCACTGTGTCAATCACAATGATTGCCACCAGCGCGATTATCAGCCATTGGCCTACACCAGGATTACCCAGCACCGGCATCGCAATTGCGTTGCCCCATGGGCACCAATCGCCCAGCAATGCCAGCGGGATCGCGGCGATAACAACAACGGGAAGCATCGGCACAAGTCGGCAGATGTCGAGGATTTTGGTGAAGAATCTGATGAGTCCGCTCATCATTGCTCCTTACGCTCGTATACGGAGTCGATTGCGGCAAGCGTGGCCCGCGCAATCGGCGCTGCGGTCACGCCTTGTTAACCCACCGGCGGCTTTGCTTAGGGCCTTTCGGCTCCGCGCGACCATCCGATACACGGCGTAAAGAAATCGTTTTTAGTTATGTGTTGAATTATTGTGCGCATCGTTCGAGACATTGCCCGAATCAGCGCTTGGCCTACTCTATCAGCGGCCTGAACGCGACATGCCAGGCTGCGAAACTACGTTGGCGGATCAGTCGGAAGGCATCAATCGCCCCCCCTCCTACGATTCCGCCAAGAATTCCCGTGCATATGAGGGGCTCACAGCCCTTATGCGCCTGCAGCTGATGTCCTGCCAGAACGATTCCCGTGCATACAAAAGCCCACGGAACAAGATATCTGCCGCCGCTCCGGCCGCCCCAGCCAAACGCTTCCCGCGTATACGAAAGGCCCGCAGCAGGAGTTGCTCACTGCTGCGGGCCTTTGCCTATCTGACACGGCGTTCAACGGTTACCGCTCAACGCCGTGTGACGCGCTGAACCAGCTTTACCACAGGCCGAACGGGTCGGAGAAGCCGCCGCCGTCACCGGTGCCGCCATCGTTGTTGCCGTTGCCATTGCCGTAACCATTCCGGCCGTTGCCGTTCTGGTTATTTTGGTTGTTCTGGTTATTTTGGTTGTTGCCGTTCGAGTTCGAGCTGGACGAGCCGTTCACCGCGGATTCCTCTTGGTCGAGCGTGACGTCGACGTCCATGGTCTTACCATCGCGCACGATGGTCAGCGTCGCTTTATCGCCGAGAGCTGCGGCGCGCACGAAGCCCAGCAACGAGTAGTTGTTGTTGACCGCGTTACCGTTGAAGGCCACGATGGTGTCGCCTTCCTTCAGGCCAGCCTTGTCGGCCGGGCCGCCGGAGACGACCGCGGAACCAGTGGCGCTCGACTTGGTGATGGTCGCGCCGCCGCGGGTCACACCGTCGGCTTCAACCGTGTCGGACTTGATGACCACGCCAAGGGCGACGTGCTTAACCGAGCCATCCTTGATGATCTCATCGGCAACGCGCTTGACGAGGTTAGACGGAATCGCGAAGCCGATGCCGATCGAGCCGGCGGAGTCGGAGGAAGTTGCGGTAGAGGCAATCGAGGAGTTGATGCCGATTACCTGGCCGGCCGCGTTGAAGGTCGGGCCACCCGAGTTACCGGGGTTGATGGCCGCGTCGATCTGGACGGCGTTGGTGACGATCTCGTTATTGTTGTCGTCGGTCACGGTCACCGGGCGGTTCAGGGCGGAGACGATGCCGGTGGTGGCGGTGTCGTCGTAGCCGAGCGGGTTACCGATAGCCATCACGTTCTCGCCGACGGCGAGCTTGTCGGAATCGGCGAATTCGACGGCCTTGAGACCGCTCGGCGGGTTGTCGAGCTTGATCACGGCAAGGTCGGTGGTGGTGTCGGTGCCGACGAGCTGAGCGGAATAGATGTTGCCGTTAGCAAGCGTCACCTGAATCTGCTGAGCCCCGGAAATCACGTGGTTATTGGTGATGATGTGGCCCTCAGTATCAATGATTGCACCGGATCCCTTGGCAGTGCCGTTGGCCATTGCGGTCTGAATGGAGACCACAGAGCCGGAGACGCCGCTAGCAACCGTCTGCCAATCGGGGGCTTCGCCAGTCTTGGCAGTGGCAGAGCCGGAGCCGGACTTGTTTGAAGTGACGTTCGAGAGCGAGCTGGAGGTCGGGACAGTCACCCAGCCGTTAGTGATGGCCGCGTAGCCAAGGCCGAGGCACAAAGCCGCAGCGACCAGCGCGGCGACCACAGCAACGACGATGGCGTTTGCCGTCTTGGACAGACCAGGCCTATTGGGTTGGGCCGGGCCTTGCGGGCCCTGCGGATTCTGGCCGTTCGGCGTGCCGGCGCCAGAGCCGAAGCCAAACAGCCCACCCTGACGCTGGCCGTTTGGAGTAGCGAACGGGTTGCCATTGTTCTGCGGCTGCGGGTTGAACGGGTTGCTGTTGCCCTGCTGCTGGTTGTTGGTGAAGTAAGGGTTGCGCTGGCCTTGTGGCTGCTGCGAAAAGGCCTGACCATACGGGAACTGCTGCGTGGGCTGGGCGCCTTGCTGAGCGGTGTTTGACGCGGATTGCTCGGGCTGCGTCGGAGTCGGGCCATACGCGCCGAACTCTGGGGCCGGGCGGTAGAGCGGAGTTGCGGACTGCGTGTCTGCAGCCGGAGTGGAGGCTGGAGCGCTGGAGACCACGGTGCTCTCGCCCTTGGCTGCGGCGTAGTTCGGAATGGGCTCGGTGGCAGCGGTCGGGGCATCGTCTTGCGCGGAAGGCATCTGCTGGGTCGGGTTGCTGTCCTCGTGAGATGAAGTGGTTGCGGTATCGCCCTCAGCTGCGGTCTGAGCTGATGCCTGAGTCTCAGTCTCGTTGCCGTTGGGGGCGGGATTGTCATTATTCTGCGGGGTCTGGTCGACGCCCTGCGGGTTGAATTCGTCAGCCATTGCTGCCCCTTTTCTAAAATTCCTATCACGTTTGTTCGGTGGCTCTGGGCGCTTGTTCGCCGCCACTCTCGTGCGCTAATTCAGTAGTAAAGGCAGTTAATCTGGAGGTTTTCTGAATGTTAGTTGAAAGTCTATGTGTAATCATCGAAGAGCACCATGGGTATATCGGTTTCGAGGGGCTGATTCGGTGCTTTCCGGATGTCTACTTCCGTTTCGAGGGGCTGTTCATCTGGCTCAACCAGAGTGTCGGAGGCCTTGTGCTAACGCCATTCCGCCATTCTTGTGAGCCGTCTACTTGGGCATCAGCCCCTTGAAGCGGAGATAGATGTTTGGAAAACACAAAATCAGCCCCTCGAAACCGAGTTCTTCACAATTTCTGGCCCTTTTGCCTAAAGTGAAACTATGACAAACGATCTTTTGAATCATCCGTTGGGCGCGCAGGACGGCCAGCCCGGCGACCGCAGCGCTTTCCACTTCGAGACGATTGCACGACTGCCTTCGGCAGCGAACGGGTTGGGGCGTGACGGTGCCCGCTACGGGCGCACCGGCATTATCCATACGCCACACGGCGACATCCGCACGCCCGCATTTGTACCAGTGGGCACGCAGGCTGCGATGAAGTCCGTGCTGCCCGAGCAGATGAAGGAGTTGGGCGCGCAGTGCTTGCTGGCCAACGCCTTCCACCTGTTTGAACGCCCTGGTGAGGATGTGCTCGACGCAGCCGGCGGGCTGGCGCGCTTTATGAATTGGGACGGCCCGACGTTCACCGATTCGGGCGGATTCCAGGTGATGTCGCTGGGCGTCGGATTCAAGAAGACGCTGGCGATGGATGTAACCGGCATGAAGTCGGACGACATCATCGCCAAAGGCAAGGAACGCATGGCATGGGTGGACGAGGACGGCGTGACGTTCAAATCTCCTTTGAACGGTGACGCGCACCGGTTCTCTGCCGAGATTTCGATGGGCATCCAGCACAAAATTGGCGCAGATATCATGTTCGCGTTCGACGAGCTGACCACGCTGATGAATACGCGGTCCTATCAGGAGGATTCGGTGGAGCGCACGTTCCGCTGGGCCCGCCGGTGTGTGGAGGAACATCAGCGGCTGACGGCAGCGCGTCTGGGCAAGCCCTACCAGGCGTTGTACGGCGTGGTGCAGGGCGCGAATTATGAGGATCTGCGCCGGCGCGCGGCTTCGCAGATCGCGTCGCTGGACTTCGACGGCGTGGGCATTGGCGGCGCGATCGAGAAACGCATCATCGGCGACACTTGCGCCTGGATCTGCGACGCGATGCCGGAGAGCCGGCCGCGCCATGTGCTGGGCATCGCCTCCGTGGACGATATCTTCGCGTGCGTGGAGAACGGCGGCGACACCTTCGACTGTGTGGCCCCCGCGCGCTGCGCCCGCAACGGCGCGATCTACACGCGCGCCGGCCGGTACAACATCAAGCGCGCCCAGCACAAGTTCGATTTCGGGCCGCTGGAGGAAGGGTGCGACTGCTACACGTGCCAGCATTATTCGCGCGCGTACGTCGACCACCTGCTGCGCGCCCGCGAGTTCAACGGGTTCACACTGGCCACGATTCATAACGAGCATTTCTTCGTGAAACTGCTGGACGACATCCGCGCCTCGATCGACGGCGGCTACTTCGACGAGTTCCGCGACGAGGCTCTGGCACACTTCTACGGCAACGGCGAGCGCAAACCAGGCCTGTGAGCCTAGCCGTAGCTTGCGCAATCTCCTTCTGGCTTCCCTCTCTGAGGGGAGCCGCCACGAAGTGACTGAGGGGAGCAGCGCTACACTCAAAAAATCACAGCACCCGTAGGAGATTCACGAACAATACATGTCCGCCACCAACGCGACACGCCGGACGTTGTGCGATTGGACGGCTGGGTGTAAGTTGGTCGATTGTCTGCGAGTGTGGCGGAATGGTAGACGCGCTGTCTTCAGGTGGCAGTGAGTGTATGCTCGTGGGGGTTCAACTCCCCCCACTCGCACCAGCAAGTAAAGGGCTGGAACCGAAAGGTTCCAGCCCTTTTGCTTTGTCCGGGACCGAGGACCGCTTTGCTGGGTTCATAGGATTTTTGTCCATCCATCTGTCGGACGAATCAACCTTGATTATTGTGTCGACCTATACTAGGTTACGGTAGCGTAAGTTAGTGGTCGGCAGAGCGTCGCCGGCCATGGCGAGGTGATTAGTATGAGCGTTTCCATCAGTACGCCATCTGGGCGAAAAATGGCTTCCGCCTCAACAGTTACGCCTTCCGTGACCGTGAGCCAAAAGTCCGGTGCAAGCACCGGCCCCGCCGCACTGGATCGCGCATCGGCCCGCTACAAGGCCGCGCAATCACGTTACCGTCAGGCCAAAGCCGCGCTGAAAGCGGTCAAGCGTCAGATTGTTCCCGTGGACGCATTCGGCAATCGCAAGCCGCGTCTTCGCGGATGGCTGCACCTCGCCACCCTGCCGCTGTGCATCGCGGCGTCCATCGTGCTTATTTGTATCGCGCCGGCCGGTCCCGTCAAGGCGGCCTGCGCAGTGTACGGTGCCTCGGCCATGCTGCTGTTCGGCAACAGCGCGCTGCTGCACGTCGTGCCGTGGCGAAGCACGGCGGTGACCCGCGTGCTGTGCGGCATCGACTATTCGAACATCTTCCTCATCATCGCAGGCACCAACACACCCGTGCTTTTTGCGCTCGACCCGGGCACGCGCCGCCCATACCTCACGGTGATCTGGGCGACCGCGGCCATCGGCACGATACTGCATATCGTCTGGCTACGAACCCCGAATTGGGTGTTCACCACCGTGTACATCGTGCTCGGACTGGCGCCGGTGACGCTTATCCCGCAGCTTTGGACGGCCCCGCGGTCGGCCCCGCGCCAACCATACTCATCGCATGCGGAGGGGCCGCATACATCGCCGGCGCCGTGTGCTTCGCGCTGCGCAAGCCGAACCCCGTCCCCGGCTGGTTCGAGTTCCACGAGGTGTTTCACTTGGGCACGGTCATCGGATACACCTGCCACGTCGTGGCGATTTATCTGATCGTTTGCGCGCTGTAAGCTGCACGAACTGCGTGGGCAGCCAAGCAGGCCACCCGACCGCCCTCAATATAGGTATTTTCAGGCCTTGCGCGCGAGCTGCACAGCCGTGCCGGACGAGGTAACCATGAGCATGCCATTGTCTGTGCCGAGCACCTCGTAGTCGATATCTACGCCGACCACGGCGTGCGCACCTATCGCCTCCGCGCGTTGTTGCATTTCGGCGATGGCCTCGTTACGGGCGCGCATCAGCTCTTCCTCATAGCCCTGGCTGCGGCCGCCGAACATGTTGCGCAGGCCCGCGCCAAGATCCTTGAACATGTTCACACCGGACACCACTTCGCCGAAGACGATGCCCTGGTAGTTGGTGATGGTGTATCCGTCGACAGACGGGGTGGTGGTGACGAGGATCATGGCGAGGCTCCTTTGGCTTGTCTACGTGGATAAATCACTGCCGAGAGTCGGACCGTTCCCGAATCTCACCTCGGAAACAGACTGCTTCTCCTGCTCACCACAATAGTTGGCAGCGTCCACACCGACATTTTCGACCCGTCCGATCGCATAATCAAAAGCATCAGGATCGATATTGCAAAACCGCCGAGGATCGTGGATCGCTTGTGGATCTTGAAGCGTTGTATCCTGGTTGTTCATGGAGCGGGAACGCAAAATCATTAACGTCGTGGGAGCTGCAATCGTCACCAACGGCACCATACTATGCGCCCAGCGTGGCCCGGGAAAGTCGTTGGCCGGATACTGGGAGTTCCCCGGCGGCAAAATTGAGCCTCATGAAACAGCGCGGCAAGCCTTGCACCGCGAAATCGAAGAAGAGCTGTTATGCGAAGTTGAGGTCGCGGAAGAGGTATGTACCAGCGAATACGCCTACGACTTTGGAACCGTGCGGCTCACCACATTCATCTGTCACCTCATCGCCGGTACGCCGCATCTCACCGAGCACACCGATATCCGATGGCTGAATCCTGCTGATATGCCGACATTGAACTGGGCTCCGGTAGATCGCGAAGCAGTCGCGATTATCGCGAACAAACAACTGACGCTCCGATGAACGCGCCACAGCGCAGTCAGGCAGTCATCAAACGATCCGAATCGCAAGGGAACAGGGCAACATGTCTATAAATCTGGTCAGCACCTCAGACTCTCCAGCCAACACGCAACATCACGATTCTGCTCCAACCCCCTCGATCCTCGAAGATGTCATCTCAGGTCTGATCGAGCCGCGCTCAGATGCTCCCGGCGAATATAAGCCGACCCTCATCGCAAATCGCCCCGGTGGATTGACCATGCGCGAGGAAATCGGCAATTCCTTGGCTACTAGCGATTCCTTCGACATTTCTGTCGCATTCGTCTCGGCTGAGGCCGTGCTCAGCTTATTTGAAGACTTCAGAAGTCACCATGAAACAGCGACCCGAGCGGGCACACTGATTACCTCAACGAAAAATCATTTCAACGATCCCAGGGCATTCTGGGAGCTGCTGCATCTTCAGAACACCACTGGTGTTGACGTTCGCGTGTGGGAAGGTTCCCGTAATACCTCAGTTTCCGCAATGGCTCAAGGACAACCATTCCATCCCAAGGGATATATCTTTTCTCGCCGCATGAAAGACGGTACACCCTATTACGACCTGTACGTTGGCAGTTCCAATCTCACTGGAGCCGCATTGACCACGCAACGCGAATGGAATCTCAAAGTCTCATCGCTGGCGGATGGAGAGCTGGTCGGGCAGTTCCAGGATGAAATCGACTCACAGGTGGCTGATTCCGTTCCGCTGACCGAAGAATGGATCAAACAGTATGAGGAAGATTTCAAGAAATACGCCCCACCGCGTCATGAGATTCTGCAGTCGCTTGAGGGGCATGATATTCAGCCAAACGCCATGCAACAGGAGGCGTTGGCGAATCTCAAGAAGATTCGTGAACAAGGCGAGCACCGCGCAATTATCGTGTCGGCCACCGGCACCGGAAAAACGCACCTTTCCGCATTCGACGTACGCGAATGCCAGCCGAAGCGCATGCTGTACATCGCCCAGCAGCAGATGATTCTTCAAACTGCAATGAAGTCTTACCAAAAGGTGCTCGGCTGCGATGAATCCGAATTGGGATTGTATTCAGGCACCAGCAAGCAACAGGACCGCCGCTACGTATTCGCCACGGTACAGACGATGCGGCAGCCGGAGGTTTTGGCGCAATTCAAATCCGATGAATTCGACTACGTTCTGGTTGACGAAGTTCATCACGCTGGAGCCGAAGGATATCAGCGCGTCATCAATCATTTCAAAGATGCCGACTTCATGCTCGGCATGACCGCCACGCCAGAGCGCACCGACGGCATCAACATCTTCGAGCTATTCGGGCATAACATCGCGTACGAAATTCGCTTGCAAAAGGCGTTGGACGAGAACATGCTCTGTCCATTCCACTACTACGGTGTTGCGGAATACCTTGGCTCCAACGACGATCCGAATGGAATCGCCCATCGTCTCGATGTCTCCAAGGGCCTTGATGAGAAGGACTCGAAACAGCTCAAGTACGAGATCGAGCAGCTTGCCACCGAAAAGCGAGTCCGCTACATCATTGACAAGTTGCAGGAATATGGGCAGTTCAACATTCCGGTCACCGGACTCGTGTTCTGCAGCCGACAGGAGGAAGCCCATAAGCTATCCCAGCTGTTTAACCAACAGTGGAATCAACAAGCTGAACGCCCCTATCGCACCGCTGCCGTTACCAGCACGGACGATGACGGCAGGCCCGTGTCCCAAACGCAGCGAGACGAATACGTCCGCAAGCTCATTGAAGGCGAACTCGACTATCTCTTCACTGTCGATATGTTCAATGAGGGAGTTGATATTCCCGCCGTCAACCAAATCGTCATGTTGCGCAGCACCGAATCCAGCATTATCTTCACGCAGCAGCTCGGGCGCGGACTGCGCAAATTCCCGCACAAAGAAAGCGTTGTGGTTATCGATTTCATTGGCAATTACAACAACAACTATCTGATTCCGGTGGCGTTATACGGCAACACCGGCGACCGCGACAGAGCTCGCAAGAACCTGCAGAGAAAGTCAATCGGCCTGTCGTCCATCAGTTTCGACCCGATCGCCAAGGAGCGCATCCTTAAGTCTTTGGACACCGCCGACTGGTCCGACATGAAAAAGCTGTCCGAACAGTATCGCCAAGTCCGTTACGAGCTGGGCCGCATCCCCATGCTTACGGACATCTATAACTACGACCCCTCACTGCCGTATACCATCGCATCGAAGCGCAGCAACTATCTTGATTTCGTGCGCTCCCGTGAAAAAAGCCTGGGCAAAGGCAAACATCATGAAGCGACATTTGAGGATCAGTTGGAGCCGGTGACCGACGTTGAAGACGCGATACTCAAGATGGCAGCGGAGCTGCTGCTGCCCGGATTGCGACCGCACGAATTGGTCATTCTTGCTCAGCTATGCCATTTCGTCAGCGAACGGCTCGACGACGACGTACCGCAGCATTGGAGTGCGGGCTCGCCAATCGGCCGCAGCGAATTGCTCGATGCGATTCGTACTGAATTCCCGCAGTCCGATGGTTCAGACACGCAATTCGACTCTGCGATCAGCGTGCTCGATTACTCATATTTCACCGGCCCAAACTGCAATCGTTTCGGCAATCAGCCATTAGTCGAAGCCGTGAACAGCACCGGCACAGAAAACGGTACCGCATATCGATTGAACAGCAGATTCGCCGATATGCTTGCCACGAACAGAACGTTCCGTATCTTCTTTGCGGACACTCTGCGCACCGGTATGGCCAATTGCCGAGATATATTCCGTGAGGCCGCCGCCAGGCAACAGGTCTTTGATCACATGTTCTTGTACGAACGCAAATATTCCATGGCAGACGTCATGCGACTGTGCGGATGGAAGAAGGAGAATACTCCGCAAAACGTGGGTGGTTACCTCCTCGACAAGGAAACCAATACCATGCCCATCTTCGTGAAATACGCGGCAAGTCAATACGAAGATGAATTCCTGAGCACACAGGAAATGAAATACTTCAGCAAGAATGGACGAACTCCGCAGTCTCCCGAATTCCGATGGGCGCTTAACGGCATTGGCCCGAATTGGGGCCAGACGCATTTCGTCCCGTTATTCGTTATGCGCAAGGCGGAAGAGGCCGAGGGTAAGTACTACTACGTTGGCCACGTTGCCGCGTTTGACAACCCTCAGCTCACCACCAAACCTGACGCAAGCGGACAAGGCAGCGTGAAGGTCACGCTGTCGATCCTGCGGTTGGCCCGGCCAATCGATCCGGAGCTCTATCGGCATTTGGTCAGCTGATGCCTCTCAACTCCGCAAGCGTACGGCGGCGGCCATTCCACCGTCGCCATAGGTGGGGTGGGTCATGAAGGCTTGGCTGGCGGTGGTGTCACCGCACATCAACGATTCCCACATGGTTAAGCGGCTCATGGAGATGGCTTCAACGCCGAGGATGGCGTCGGCGATGTGCGCGGCGTAGAGATCGCGATGCTTGGTGATCAGGAAGCGCATGAGATCGAGGCGCTTGGTCATGCTGGTCACGTTTGAGGAGGCCGGGGCCGTGCGGTATTCGATTAGGGGCTCGGGAACAATGCCGATGTGAGCCGTGCCCTCCTTGGGATTCTTGGTATTACCGGCATCCCTGACAGCCTCAATGTTCCCGGTATCCTTAGTACCGCCAATATCCACAGCACCGCCTGCACTACCAGCATCCTCGACACCATCGGTATCATCGATACCGCCGGCATCCCCAATACCGTCGATACCATCTTCCGCTTTCGCAGCCAACCCACTCTCCAGCAACGACAAGAAGAAATCCCAATCCTCAAAGCCACTGCGCATCGACTCGTCATATCCGCCGCAACGCTCCCACGCCGAGCGGCGAATCATGCATGTGGCCGGGCAGCAGTTATGCGACACGAACGCTCCCGCGTCGCCACCGGTCGGTTGGACCACTGAGTCCAGAACCCCGAACGTACGCAGCCAACCAGAGGACGCAACCATCGAATCATCAGCAGCCAGCAACGGCAACGTACGCTCAATGAAGGTCGGTATCAAACGGTCATCGCCATCCAGCACCACCACGAACGGCGTCTCGGCAGCGGCGATGCCGCGGTTGCGCGCGGCGGAGGGACCGGCATTCACCTGCCCGATAAGATCGACGGCGACACCGCCCGTATCCGGCACTCCATGCCGGCAATCGTCGAGAATTGCACTCAACACATTGACGGACGCTTGATCATCAGACCCATCATCCACGATGATGATGCGTTCCGGGCGAACCGTCTGGGACAATGCCGACTCGACTGCTTCGCGAATCAACGGACCCTGATTGCAACTGGTAATTACCACTGTCACTGCTGCCATGCGGCAAGTCTATCGGGTTCGAGAGCAAACCACCCACCGGCGCTGCGAGCCACCTCCCGCCAGCGGAAGGTGAGATTTGAGCAACACCATCATCAAGGGAATAACAATCCACTTTTCTGCATCATATTGATAGAATATGATGCAGAAAACTATTCGATGATGCAGAAAGAGATTCACAATGAAGCACTTCGACTACATCACCGCCGCTAAGGGACTGCTCACCCCACAAACCACAACACTGCTATCCGCCATCCACGAAGCCAAAGGTCGTCAAAGCGTACAGGCTGCAATCAGGCCTGATTTGCTGAACACACTCATCACGGTTGCACGCATTCAAAGCACCAACGCATCCAATCGTATTGAAGGTATCTCTACCAGCGACAAGCGACTCAACGCACTGGTTGCAGAAAAAACCACGCCACGCAATCGTGCCGAGGAGGAAATCGCCGGCTATCGCGACGTACTCGCCACCATCCACGAAAGCCACGACTACATTCCACCGACCCCAAATACAATCCTCCAACTGCATCGCGATCTGTTCCGATACACTGGCCTCGCTTTCGGCGGACATTTCAAAGACAGCGACAATGTCATCATCGAGCGCGACGCCACCGGAAAACAAATCATTCGTTTCACTCCCCCAAACGCACTCATCACACCGGAGCTCGTCGAGCGCGCCTGCGCCGCCTATACAGAAGCCATCCAAGACGGACATATCGATCCATTGCTCGCCACAGCAATGTTCACCTTCGACTTCACCTGCATCCACCCATTCAATGACGGCAATGGTCGAATGAGCCGGCTGCTGACCTCGCTACTGCTCTACCGCAATGGTTACCAAGTAGGTAAATACATCAGCATTGAACACCTTATCGAGCGGACCAAAGACACCTATTACGAGGCACTTGCCGCGAGCACATACGGCTGGAACGACAACGTCAACGACTATGCACCATTTGTGAACTACTTACTCGGCGTCATCCTCACTGCCTGTAAAGAGTTCGACGAACGGATTGGGGAAGTGTCCGGCTGGGGCAGCAATAGAAAACCCACCAAGGAGCAGCGTATCGGCAATCTATTTGATCGCACATTATCGCCGCTCTCAAAAGCGGACATACTTCAACAATTGCCCGATATCAGCGCCAGCACTGTTGAACGTACACTGAAGACACTGCTTGACAACGGCACCATCACCAAACTGGGCGCCGGCCGCGGCACCCGGTACGTTAAGAACCGTTGAGCCGCACCACAACCGACATCCCATCCTTGCTGCAATGATGTTATCGGGCACCGATCACACCTGCGCGCGGCACGGCAGGGCGCTGATGCATGTGCGCGGGCGCGGGCTTGGCACGGACCTTGGTGGTGAAGTAATCGACCTCGATCTTCCACACTGTGACGCTGCGCACCTGCGCGTCGGTGAATTCGACGTGCGGCATGTGCGCCTGCTGCGCCATCAGCGCCTGCAAGCCGTGGCGGCATTCATCCAAATCCTTGACCAGCGAGGCCTCGCCATTGCCGACAATCGACTTGAACGCCTCGCCCCAATTGCACGTGGTGCGACCCGCCACCACCTCGCAGTCGGCCTGCATGGTGAATGCCACGGGCAGACGCCCGCCGGCTGCGGCACGAATCGCGTCGAGCTTGCGGCCGTGCGGCGCGGAATGGAACCAGAGCGTCAGTTTGCCGGGGCACCCCACCTCATCGGCTGCCATGACTCCCGTGCTGCCGACCGTCTCAGCACCGTTCACCAAGACTGTTGCGGCAACACCATCGGCCTCGTCATACTCATAATCAAATCCGAAATTCAACGGCACGATGGCCAGGCCCTCAGCATCCGCATATGCCACTTCGACGATGTCGCAAGCGGCGATAATCGCAGCGATCTGCTCGGGGTCGGTCACCTCACGATCCGCGCGACGCATCATACGATGCTCGCCGGCAACCGTCCGCTCATCCTCACGCTTGGCAGGTTTGCGAGCGCCCGCAATGTTCTCCATGCTCATGTTGCTGTCCGGTCCTTTCGGCGCTTATATTCAGCAAAATGCCACATCTCATGCAGCTCGTGCAGTCGCGGCTTACCGTTCGTGAGCTGCCCCAGGCTGATCGGTCTTCCCGACCGGACCGTCAGCTTCCCCATCCACAACCGGAACCCAGTCGCCGTAGCCTTCCTCAGCCATGCGCGAGCGCGGCACGAATCGCAGCGCGGCGGAATTCATGCAGTAGCGCAGGCCGCCGCGATCGGCCGGACCATCGGCGAACACGTGGCCCAGATGAATCTGCGTGTCGGAAGTGCGCACCTCAATACGATCACGCCCCGGAATGCGATGATCCTCGTGCTCAGTCAGCAAGTCACCCTTAATCGGCCGGGAAAACGCGGGCCAGCCGCAGCCGGAATCGAACTTGTCCCGCGAAGAGAACAACGGCTCGCCGCTGACGATATCCACGTAAATGCCGGGCTCGAACTCCTCGTCATACTCGTTGACGAACGGGCGCTCGGTAGCGGCGTTCTGCGTGACCGCGAACTGCTCGAGCGTCAGGTCCCAGATACGCTCCACGTACTTCTGGCGGCGCTTCACGTTCGCAATCGCCGCAATCGGCACATGGCAGTAGCCGCCGGGATTGTTGATCAGATAATCCTGATGATGGGCCTCGGCCGGGTAGAAATTGCGTAGCGGCTCGACCAACACGGCCGGGCGCTGCGGCTGACGGTCGACCAGCTGCTCCAAGGCCGCCACGTACACGGCACGCTGCGTCTCGTCCGTGTAGAACATGCCGGTGCGGTATTGCCGGCCGCGGTCCTCGCCCTGCTGATCCACCGAGAACGGGTCGATGACTTCCAAGAACAGCAATGCCAGTGTCCGCAGGCTTACCCGTGCTGGGTCGAAAGTAACCTGCACGGTTTCGGCTGCATCCGTGCCACCCGCGCACACCTGCTCGTAGGTCGGCGATTCGACCGTGGATTGCGCGTAGCCAACCGTGGTGTCCGTGACACCGTCGACGTTCTGGAAGTAGCGCTCCAGCCCCCAGAAGCAGCCGCCGGCGAAGTATGCGACCTGCGTGTTGCCGTCATTATGTTCGGTAAGTTCGCTCATGCGTCCCACATTACACCGTTGAGACGGTTCACGGTACGGCTGGAAAATCTCCGCAACGGCAAAAACGCTTTCGAGGGGCTGATTCGGCCTGCTCCGGAGGTCTACTTTCGTTTCAAGGGGCTAGTCATCCACTAGAACGCATGTAGAAACCCATCTGCGCCAACGCCATTCCGCCAGTTTCGGAGCGTGAATACTTCGGCATCAGCCCCTCGAAACGAGAGTAGACCTCCGGAGCAGGCCGAATCAGCCCCTTGAAACGGAGATAGCGACTTCTATGCCCCCTCGCTGGGGTTTCTCCGTTCAAAGAGGTATATTCGGGCTTCCGCGGAATGCTATCTCCGTCCAAAGGGGTACCGAATATGGGAAATCCCGAGTACAAACGCCGTCATTGCAACGCTCATACTTGGGATTTCAGGGTTCAGGTACCCCTCCGAAGGCAGTTAGCTATCCGCAAGAAGCTGAAGGTACCTCTTTGAAAGCAGATAGCCCCATCTTGGGCTCGAATCGGCCAGTCTCCGGTCCGTACGTAAACGAACAGGCAAACGGCCTAGAGCCTCAACCGCGAACACAATTGTCAGGGTCCATATGCCCCACACCCTACGACCGCAGCGTGCTGAGCATGCCGGCCACTTCGGTGGGCGTCACGCTGGGCACGTAGGCGCGCACCACGGCCAGCCCGATCTGGGGCAATGCCGCCGGGTCCGGGTAGCACACGTAGACCGGCGCCTCGGTGGGCTGGAACTTGCGCTTGAAGTTGAACAACGAATGGAAGCCGTACGCCGGCTCCATCCAATCGGCCACGATCTGCAGCGCATGCTGGAGCACCTGTGTGCCTTCCCCGGCCGGCGCACCACCTTCGCCGGCATTGTCCCGCTCGGGGTTCATACCGGCCAACGGAGCCGCGGACAAACTCATGAATTCTGCGGCACGCTCCGGATCCGCAGCCCCCTCATCACGCAGACGCTCGGCCATACGCGCAATCAGGAACTCCATGATGCCGTTAGGACTGTCGGTACGATGCCGCATGAAGTCCAGTGTCCAACCGATCACGCGCCCATCACGCCATGTGGGCAGCCAGCTGGTGACGCCCAGCACACGCCCATCCGCATCGACGGCATACAGAAGACGCACGCGCGGGTCACGCAGTTCCTCGACACCGCCCAACGTAAACTTCATCTCCGGCAAAGCCTTGAGCTGTGCCCATTCCTCGGAGATGTCCTCAATCTGCTCACGCACTTCCAGCGGCGATTCCAGGAACGTGGACTGCACATCGGTGATGCCGTCGCGCTTGGCTTTGTTGATGGCGGTACGCACGTCCTGCCATTTCTTGCCGGTGGTCTTCCACACACGCGGGTCCACAACCATTTCACTACCGACCTCAATCGAGTTCCATCCCTCAGCCAGCAGCGCATCACGCTGCTCGCGATGCACACTGTAGAACACCGGCGACCACGACCGTTCCACGCAATACTGCGTGAATCCGGTCAGATCGTCCATCCACTCCGCCGGATCGCCAAATGGCCCAGTGCAGGTCAACGCAATACCGTTGAGTACACGGTATGCCACGGCCGATTTGCCCGTGGGCGACAGCCAATAGTCGTTGCCTTCCCACGTGGTCATGAAGCTCATCGATTCGCCGCCGGTCTCAACCAGCCGTTCGGCACGGGCCTGCGCCCGTTCATTCGACTCACTGACGTCGCTCATCCAACGCATCACCACGGCCAGCACCACGATCCAGAACACCAAGCCAACGCCCTGATACACCACGGACGCCAATGGCGTACGCGGCACGAACGACAACTTCATATGGCTCAGGAACCCGATGGGCAGGAACCGTCCCGGCAGTTCGGCCAACAGCGACGACGCCGTGGCCCGAGGCGCAAACGCGTCCGGCTGGGCGATGCCGTACATAAGGTACACGGCGGCGCAGGCCAGTAAGGCCAGCACGATTACACCGACGCCGCCGATCAGCCGGCGCCAGCCGACACGAATCGGGAAATGCTTCAGCATCGCAGCCAAGGCGACGGCAAAAATCAACGGTAGCAGAGCATTCGCCACGCAAGCGGTAATCGCGCCATGCTGCAGCAAGGACGTCATACCGTTCGGTGCAAAGCTCAGCGGCACGACCAGATAATAGGCAATGGCGACGCCCGCAGTGAACAGGTTGATGGCCACAGCGCAGATGGCCGCAAACCGGCGACCGCGATACAGGCCCCATGCCAGCACCAAGGTCACGGCTGTGGGCAGCAGCGAGCGCAGAACCGCGCCAGGCATCGAAGCACGCAACAGGTCGAATCGCAGGAAGCAACCGCTGTGCGTGGCTCCGGCCAAGCATTTGGCCAAGGTGCCGTTGTCGACGGAAGCCGGGCTCATCAGTAGGCCGACCGTGCTCAACGGCCCGGCATGGTTATGCGAGGTGATGGAAATGACCGGCCCCAGCGCCAGCACCACGGCGATGGCGGCGAACATGCGACGTGCTTCGAATGAGGTGCTACGCAGCCAGTGCCAGCCGGTTTCGGCGTGCGCGGGTGGACCGGCCATCACACGGCCGGCGATGTGACCGAGCAATGCGGCGGCGAGAATGCAGTAGTCGCCGGGGTTGCCGCTGTAGAGCAGCGCGACCAGAATCGCCACATATCCGATGAGCCGGATACGCCGCCGCCACAGGTGGCCGCAGAAGGCGCTGGCCGCCATCAATGCGCCGACCGGCAGCACCAGCGGGCTCAGGGCAAACTGCATGCGGGAGACGAACTGGGAATCCTGGAACAGCCAACCGGCCGCCGCGCACAGGCCAAGGCCGATAAGCGCGCCTGCAGCAGCGCAGGCGAGCGCAGCAGCAACGGTGCGGGTGCGACCCAGCCATGGCTCGGCGATGGAGAACATGACGAGCCACAGCACGGCATCAATGATGAGCTGGATCACGCCGCGCGCCAGGAACAACGAGCACACCAGTTTGCCGAGATCGAACTCGGCCATACTGGTGTCTAGGCGCAATGGGAACGCGAATCCAGCCATGGCGGCCACCAGCCATACCACCAAGTTCAGCACGACCAGCACCGTCGTGGCCACAACGGCCAGCCTATGGCCATCCGCCCATTGCCGCGCGTCCTCGGCCAGTTCACGCCAGCTGTCCGCAACATGGCTGGATTTCGGCGCATGAGACTTAGACGCATGCGAGGTCTGCGGCTTCCTGCCGCCCTCATGCTGCTGTTCGTCGCTCATTGCAACACCTCCACTTGGTTGTAGTCCTTCAACGGTTGCGGCATCTCACCCAATCCGGTTCGTTCGCCGAACCAGTCAAGCCCGGCCCGCCAGACGGCTTGCACCGCATGCCAGTCATGTCCGGTATCCGGCACGACCAGTTCGGTGACGTCCATGCCGACTTTGCGTGCGGCTTGGGCAATCAGACGCATATTATGTATCGACTCTTTATCCCGTTCGCCCGCGCCGGAGAACAGCGCCTGGTCCGACGAGCCGGTGGCGGCAATCACATTGACCGGCACCTGTGCGTCATAAGCGGACTGGTCACCGGCGAAATACTCCTTGACCATCTTGGCGACCGTACCATTCGTCGGCTTGAGCTCACCGTCCACCGGCAGCATCGCGCCGTACAACTCAGGATGACGCGGGCCGAGCTGCGTGGTGCAGGTGCCACCCTGCGAGAAGCCGCCAATCGCCCACATCTTCGCCGACTTGGCCACAGGCAGATTCCTCTTGGCCCACACGACCACATCCTTGGTGAGATAGGTCTCGGCATTGCCTTGGGTGGTGTCGGCACACAGGCTGTTATGCGACACCTCACCATTCTGGTCGGGCGCAATCACGATTGGCGCCAGACCGTCATGCTTGGCCGCATACGAGTCCATCATTGCCGCGATGTTGCCCGCGTCGATAAGGCGGCTCGGGCTGCCCGGCTGCCCGGCCATCAGTTCCATAACCGGCAACGTCGGAGGCATCTCGCTAAGCGCGGCGGGCGGCAGATAGATCATTGCCGGGCGCGCGGCGAAGTTCGATTTCGTATTGGGAATGGTGACAGTAAGCACCTTGCCGGTTTGCGGCATGTCGGGCAAATCGTTGCGCTGGGCACGCTTACGCCATTGGTCCACGCTCATCGCGGATTCGTGCACTTTGACCGAGCTCAGCGAAGCATATGGCGAATAGCCGACGAGGTTGCCAATGGTCTGGTATTCGCCATAGATCGAATCCACGCCGAGTGCCGTGGAGACCAGTATCAACGGCACCAGAATGATGGCGACGACGCGACGCAGTCCTTGGACGATCACGGCTGCGGCAATTACGAAGCCGACCGCCGCGATGCCGCCGGCGATGGTAAAGATCACCGGCCAGCCGAGCGAGACCTCGAATGCCATGAACACGTCGGATACCAACCATGCCGCCAACAGGCCTACAGCACCGGCGGCCACGGCGACGATCAATGACACGATTAGCGGGTGCATGCGATGCGCACGGTTCCGCTTGCCCACAACCAATCCGATCAGCAATACGAGTGCCGCCACTGCGGTCACGCCGAATACGGTCTGAGGAACGATTCCCCGAATCAGCGACAGCTCCATCAACGTCTTCCAGACGGAGTTCCTCATACCTTCACCCCCACGCTTTCCAAGAGCTCACGTAAGCCTATCGCGCAATTCAGGGAAGAGTGTCGGATTTCACAGAACATCCCGAGAGTTCTCAACCTTTATTCAGACTTTGTCCGGAACGCATCATCAGACGTCAGGGCATATGCTGGCAGGTATAACGAACGCGAACGAACAACGCCCGACTTCCGCCGGCAAGTCATCCGAGACCGACGTCGCCGCGGCCAAGAACGCTTCCTGGACCCGCGTCTCCAACCTGCATCAGGCGCGACTGACCATTATCGGCACCGTGGTGGTTGTGGCGGTTATCGTGCTGTGCCTCGGTTTTTTTGTGAACTGGGGATTGGCCGCCCTGTCCGTGATCATTCTGGTTCCGGGTGCGATTTCTCTGGTCATCCTCGCCAAGCACCCTGAATCCACCGGCGGACGCAGCATGTTTGGCATTTCCAATCCGGACGCCCTGCTTGACCCGATCCGCCGCCCGTCCGAGCGCCGGGGCAAGTGATTATGGTTAATTCCACTACGCGGTGAACCTCCCACCGCGTAGTAAAAAGCCCACCACGCGGTGAGCGGGATTTGATGATTCGCGGAATTAAGCCGTTTTGAGACGCCTCGTGGTGGGCAATTCACATCGTGGTGGAGATTTCACTACGTGGTGGGGTCTGAGCGACGCGCGCTGACCAGATAGTTCAGCACCGAACCAGCGGCCACCAGCAACGCACCGCACCAGAACGGCAACGATAACGCCAATCCCAATAGCACCGCACTGGCCCCAGTGGAGAGCACCGGCGTGGCATAGGAGGCGATGGCCAGCCGCTCCATCGAGCCGTGCAGAATGCCGTAGCCCCAGCAGGCATAGCCACCGCCGATTGCGGCAGCCGCAATGAAGACGAACAGCCATGCGACCAGACTCGGCGGCTCTGCAGGCCAGCCCTGCCCGGAAGCAAAATGGATAATCCACAATGCCACGGCTACACACGGGAAGAACACCGAAGTGCCATCCACTCCATGTGACCAGGCCGGCGTGAACACCGCATACACCGACCATGCGAGCGCGCCCGCAAAAGCCAACACATACGGCAGCGGATTATCAGCTATGTGTCCAGCGGCTGCCTGCCAGTCAAGCCCGGAATTACCGCCAACCGCCAGCGCGACGCCAACCGTGGCCACGATCGCGCCCGGCAGCACCTTCCACACCGCATGCCTGCGACGGGATACGCCCGCCGCCAGAAGCACCATCATCGTGGGCCATAGGTAGTTGACCAGACTCACTTCCACCGACGAAGCGGCCGTAGAGGCCAAACCGAGCGAAAGCGAAATCGACGATTCATAAAACACAAACAACAGGCCGCCGATAATCAGATATTTCTTGGGGAACTCACGGATTGGCGCCGGGCGGCGGAACACCAGCAGCAGAACACCGCCGACCGTATATATCAGGGCCGATCCGAGCGTGGCGCCGAAGCTTTCGGCGACGATGCGCACCGTTCCGGCCATGAAACTCCACAGCACAATTGCCATCAGGCCGACCGCAGTGGCACGGGAGGAAACAACATGTCCGCCGGAATGGCCGGCATGACTTGCCGTCGGTGCCGGTGTGCCGCTTGCGTTGCGCGCGTCGTCTGCCATATGCATGTCCTCTCTTGCCTCGTTTCGAAGTCACTCTACCCACCGGATATGTACAGCGGCGGAACGGCACGCGACCGGAATAAGAACATGGCAAAACAGGGTGCTCAAAACAGCAAAATGCCGGGCAGGGTGTACACCCTGTCCGGCATTTGCATTGGCTATGTTTCCCGCCGTCTGTCACAATAGTCGGCGTTGAAAGCGTAGGACAGACAGCGCAGGGAACAGAGTCTAGTTTGCAATCGATTGCGCTAATCTCTCCCCCAGTCAGCTTCGCTGACAGCCTCCTCGTCATAGGGGGCAACAAGCCCGATGCTGGACACCGGGCAAGCACACTACGAAGCTAAGCTTCAAGAGAGACTGAGCGCAACAATCTCAATCAGCCCTCAATTGCGATCCGATGCTTGGCCTCAACCTGCGGCTGAGCCTGCATCTTCGGCACCTGGACGCACAGCGTGCCGTTCTGGTAGCTGGCGTGGATGTCGGATTCCTTCACGTCATCGCCGACATAGAAGCTACGAGAGCACGAACCCATGTAGCGTTCGCGGCGCAGCCACTTGCCGGAATCGGACGCGCAAGCGCACTGCTCATCCGAGTCCTTACCTTCAGCAGCCGGATCCTTGTCTTCATGCTCGCTGCTGCGAGACGCGGACACGGTCAGATAGCCGTTGTTCAACTCAAGGTTGATGTCGTCCTTCTTGAAACCAGGCATATCGATGTCGACGTCGTAGCCCTTATCGGTCTCGCGCACATCGGTGGTCATCATGTTGGCAGGCATCGCAGCGCTCATCGCATTGTCCGTGTTGCGCCAGCCCTCAAAGAACGGGTCATCGAACAGATCCGAGAACATAGTGTCATTCATCAAAGCCGGAAACACTGCCATAATCGGTACTCCTCGATTAGGAGAGAATCGGCTTGGCTACCAGCCGTCAACCCGTATCACGGGCTGGCAACGGTTATCGTGGCCGGTTCCGGAACCCTCCCGGGCTCTCAACCTTTGACCTTCACTTCACCCAATTCCAGAGCGCGGCAATCATTCCGGAGTTTTACCCACAGTGAAATTCTGATATATTCCACTCAATCAGTACGTGGCGCTGGCAATCATCGGATCGTCGTAGAAGCTCAGGATTCTCTCGAGGTACGGCTTGTAGATGGCGTTCGGCATCGAGAAAATCTCATGCAGCGATTCAGGGTAACGCACCATGTCCGCCTCGCCGCCGCCGTCCTTGACCAGTTGGACGAAACGGTTCTGCGGATTGTTGAGCACCCAGATATCGCGCCCGGACTGGAACAGCAGCACTGGCGTCTCCACTTCGGCGCAGGCGGTGGGGCTGAGCACAGCCCGGTTCATCTTCAGCGCCTGCCGCACCCATTCGAAGGCCGCACAATAGGTCTGATACTCACGGTTCTCGCAACGCAGTTTGAAATACCAGCGTTCACGCGCCTCGGAGGCGCCCTCGTTGCCTTCCATGGAGAATTCCGGGGTGAAGTCGGACTGTCCGAACACGCGCTTTTTGCCGAACCCCAGACCGCACAGCGCGCCGACCAGCACACGGGCCACGCCCAACGGCATACCAGTGGCGGGGGCGATCATCGGGGCGGAGAGCACCGCCTTGTCGAACAAGGTCGGATACTGCTCAAGCACCAGTGCGCCGATGCCGCCACCCATCGAGTGGCAAAACAGGTTCAGCGGCATGCCGGCCGCGTACTGCTGGCCGATGGTTTCGGCGAAGCCGGCCAAATCGGCCACATATCGGCGCCAATCATCGATCCACACCATGCATGGGTTCTCGACGTCGCGGGAAGATTTGCCGTGCCCACGATGCTCGAGCACACATACCGAATAGCCGGCAAGCAGGAAGTACCAGACCAGCTCGTCATATTTTTCCGCGAACTCGGTGAACCCGTGGCTGATGACGATGGCCCCGCGGAAGGTGGCGGTGGCGCCTTGCTCGCGAATTGCGTCGAACTTGGCCGAGTCGTAGCACAAGTAGTGCAGTTGACCAGAGCGTCCGCCTGTATCCATAATGCCGGAAAGCGGCTCAATACCAGCCGATCGCTCGGCAGCGGACGGATCATACCAGCCTTCATCTCGGCATTGCTCGAGGGCGGGCAGCACCACGTCCGTCATCGTTTCGGCGTACTTGTTTTCGTCGATCATCGTCACCTGCATGTCCACTATCTTACGGCCAGCAAGCCTGCCGGAGCGGATTCTTATCGCCCACCACCTGTTGCGGTGGGCAAAACCTCGGACCAGTCGATGATTTGCCTCACTGAGAGGCCGTTAGCGAGGTAAAACCTCGAGCTAGTCGACAAAATGCCTCACTGAGAAGCCGCCAGCAAGGCAAAACCTCGGACCAGCCGACAAAATGCCTCACTGAGAAGCCGCCAGCAAGGCAAAACCTCGGACCAGCCGACAAAATGCCTCACTGAGAAGCCGCCAGCAAGGCAAAATTGTGAACGAACCGATGTATTGCTTCGTTGCCGGCAGCAACTCCCCCTGACCGTACAAGCGCGTAGGTTGGAAGCATGAGCGAAACCAATGATGTTACCGATGCAATCGCCAATCTGCCTCGTCGCAGGGCACGTACGCTGCGCTTCACCTGCGGAGCCCCGCGTTCCGCGCAAACCATAGGCGACGGTTCGCGAGCGCTGTTCCTGCGCTCCGACGGCCCCGAGGATCTCGTCACCGCATTGTGGCTGAGTTGGTTTGATGACTCGAGCGAGCATCACGAAACCAAGCTGACCGATCCGCGTGAGCTACTGGGCGCTACCGCTGATAGCGAAAATGTGCCGGCCGAGGAGAAAGCACGCCGCGAACGTGCCCGTGAAGGCGGCACTGGCATCGTGAGCTATTCCGTTGACGCCGATGGTGATCGCGTGGTGTTCACCATCAATGGTCGGCTGTTTCTGACGGAGATTGGCAACGATGCTGCAACTGGCGCGCCGACCAGTCGCACCCGCGAGCTGGCCGGCAAATGGCTGGACGAGGATCCGGCAATGTATACGCCGGTGCTCAACCCGCGCATCGCCCCAGACGGCGAGCATGTGCTGTACACCACCGGCACCTACTTGATGCTGGTCGACATTGGCGATTGGCCGGCTGAGGGCGAACCGTTCGAAGTGCCCGAAGGTGAGCTGGACAACGGCGTTGAAGTAGAGGCAGATGCCGAGGAATCCGCGCTGAGTGAGGGCCTGTACGGCGATGAGGAGGACGGCGACCAGCCGCTCACCGACCGTATCACCGCCATCTACGGCGTAAGCGTGGAGGACGAGGACGGCAACCCAGCTGAAAACACCTGGAAGATTGGTTTGGCCGAGTTTGTGGCCGGCGAAGAGATGGATCGCTATGACGGTTTCTGGTGGTCGCCGGATTCGCAGCATGTGCTATTCGAGTCCTTTGATACCGCCGATGAACCGACCTGGTACATCAGCGATCCGGCCAATCCCGAGACCGCTGCCACCGGTCGCCGCTACCCGCGCGCGCTGACCCGCAATGCCGATGTGTATCTGACCGTAATCAGCCTTGCGTTCGATGAGAACTACCGATACGCCGGCATCACCGGCAATGCTGATGTGACATGGGATCGCGAAGCCTACGAATATGTGGCTGCCGTGAATTGGCAGCGCGGCCATGATCCTCTGGTGCTGGTGCAGAACCGCCGCCAGACCCGCGATCAGGTGCTCGAGGTGGCGGTTGAGACCGCCGAAGAGCCGGAGGCGCTGAGCGATGACGTTGCCGCCACTTGGGCTCAGGCAGCCAGTGCCGATCAGAGCGAGAGGATTGCGGAAACTGATGTCGTGGAGTTCGGCGGCGACAACGAAACCGGCGAGACCTCTTCATTTGCATCGTCCGCCCCGACGCTCGGCGCCACCCGCGTACTTGAGGAGCATGCGAATGAGCAATGGATCGATCTGATTCATGGCACGCCCGCCTACACGACAGATGGCCGTCTGGTGTGCTCGTTGAACGACATGGACACCGATACCAACCGTCTGACCGTGGATGGCCGGCCGTTCACGCCCGCCGGCTGGAATGTGCGCACTGTGCTCGATGTGACTGATACCGACGTGCTGGCTGTAGTGCAGCGCGCGCCGGAGATCGCCCCCGAGGTGCCGTCCGCATGGGCCGAGTCCAGCGATGACGACGGCACCACCAACGGTGCTGGCGCATCCGACGAGTCCATCGCGTCCATGATTGGTGGGCATGATGCTCGAAGCTTCGACGTGGTGAGCATCGATTACAGCGGCGATATCACACCCGTGACCACTGTGCCTGGCCAGTGGACCGCCTCGCGCGCCGAGCACGGCATGGTCGTTTCCGGTCGCGACATGACCCATGCCAATGCTCAGATGTTCCACATCCTTGGCTCCCCTCTTCGAGGGGAGCTGGCCGCGAAGCGGACTGAGGGGAGCGCACCGGTGACGACCGAGACTCCACTCAATCTCCCTACGGCCGACAGTTCCTCCCAGGGAGAAGGACCAGCAGAAGCCACTATCGCCAGCACCGCTGCCGAACCCGGATTCACGCCGAACGTCACCTTTACACGCCTCGGCGAGCACCAGATGTACACGGCGATTATCGCGCCAAGCCCCGAAAGCCCTTACGCGCACGCCGATAAGCTGCCGGTGCTGATGAAGCCGTACGGCGGCCCAGGATTCCAGCAGGTCATCGCCTCGCAGTCGTTCTACTGGGAAAGCCAGTGGTGGGCCGATCAAGGCTTCCTGGTGGTTACCGCAGACAATCGCGGCACCACCGGTCGCGGCCCGGCTTGGGATCGCGAAATCTTCGAAGACATGAAGGACGTGACGTTGGCCGATCAGGTCGAGGCCGTCAACGCTCTGCCCGAGGCTATCGCCAAGCTGAACGCCGACCGGGGACTCTCGACGCAGTTGACCGAGGGCGATTTAGCCAAGGCTGAGAACCGTCCATCGGCGCCTTGCGCCACCTCCCGCAAGCGGGAGGCAATTCCTATGCCCGACCTCGATAAGGTGTGCATAATCGGCTGGTCCTACGGAGGATTCCTCTCCGCGTTGGCCGTACTGGACGCACCCGACGTGTTCAAGGCCGCCTGCGCCGGTGCCCCGCCCACCGACTGGACGCTGTACGACACGCACTACACCGAGCGTTATCTGGGCCTCGACCCGGATGTGTATTACCGCAACGGCATCGTTCAGGACGCGCCGAAGCTCACACGCCCACTGATGCTCATCCACGGCTTTGCCGACGACAACGTCACCATCGCCCACAGCCTGCGTCTCTCGCAAGCCTTGATGGCAGCAGGCCGTCCGCATACCTTCCTGCCGCTGACGGGCATCACCCATATGACCAACGACGAAACGGTGGCCGAGAATCTGCTCACGCTCCAGCGCGACTTCCTACGCGAGGCGCTGTCCTAATCCCCTCCAGTGGGGCAAAACCGCCATGAACTGGCGGTTCCACCCCACTGAAACATACTCAGTGGGGCGATTCTGCCAGTACATGGCAAGTTGACCCCACCAGCAAGCCCTCAGTGGAGACGTCTTACCAGATACTGGAAGATTTGCCCCACTGAGACGCTTTCAGCGAAGCCAATACACCACGAACTGGTGGTTTTGCCCCACTGGCAGCTCCCCAGCAGGGCAAAACCGCCAGCATCTGGATATTTTGCACCGCTGAGAGGCCAGTAGTGGGGCGCACCCGCCACGAACTGGCTGTTCCACCCCACTGAGATGTGCCAAACGACACATCACGCCCTCTTTTCTGTCTATTTTTTGGAAATTTTGCACTCATCGCCGGCAAACGGGCCTGTTTTTACCCCCATATTCCTACAGCCGCGTAGGATAGGTGAAGATTAGAAAGGGAGGACTATGAGCGTTCTCGACCGTTTTGAAAAAAGCGTGGAGGGTGCAGTCAACGGAGTATTCGCCAAATTCGGCTCCAAAGACCTGCAGCCTGTCGACCTCTCCAGTGCGCTGGAGCGTGAAATTGATGCCGAAGCCATGCCTGTGGGCCGTGACCGCACGGTGGCCCCGAATGAATACCGTTTTAAGCTGAGCACTCCGGACTTCGACCGCATCGAAGCATGGGGCAGCGAAACTTTGGCCAACGAGCTTGCCGACAACCTCACCGAGTACGCCAAGAGCCAGCATTATGCCTTCGTGGGCCCGGTCGTAGTGATCTTTGAAGAAGACCTGGATCTGTCCAAGGGCAGCTTCAACCTCGCCTCCGAATCCGTGCAGGGCAACGCCGTGCCTGTCACCACAGACACCCAGACCGAAGACAGCCCCGTGCTCGAGGTCAACGGCAACCAGTACCTGCTCACCAAAGACAAGACGATGATCGGCCGCGGCTCCGGCTGCGACATCGTCATCGATGATCCGGGTATCTCCCGCAAGCATCTGGAAATCGACATCACGGACAACGGCGTAATCGCGCGCGATCTTGGTTCCACCAACGGCACATACGTGGAAGGCCATCAGGTTCCCGCCGCCACGCTGCTCGACGGCAACACCATCACCATCGGCCGCACGCGCATCCTGTACTGGGCCTCCGCGCAAGCGCAGGAGTAGTCGAGCGCCCCGCCCGAAAGTCATCTATCTATGACCGAACTGACATTCGCCCTGCTCAAGTATGGATTCCTCATCCTACTGTGGGTTTTCATATGGCTGGCGGTACGTTCGTTGCACAAAGACATCGAGACGTTCAGCCCGCGCCCGTCTCGTTCTCGCCGTCGCCGCGAACGAGAGATGCACAAGGAGAAGGCCGAGGCGCCGCAAGCACCGGTCTCCCGTGCCACTTCGTCCAGCGCGCCGGTTGCCTCCGGAAACGTCAATCCCACTTTGCTGGTGATTATTGACGGCCCGCTGGCCGGCAGTTCCGTGCCACTCACCGGAGCCGAAATCGGCTTGGGCCGCGCCGCGTCAAATACCGTGGTCTTAGACGACGAATTCGTGTCTTCCCACCACGCCCGCGTCTATCGCGATCCCAGTTCCGGCCAGTGGGCTATTGAAGACCTGAACTCCACCAACGGCACCGTGGTCAATCAGCAGCGCATCAGCCAGCCCACCATTCTGCCCGCTCGCGTCCCCGTGCGCATCGGCGCCACAACCTTTGAACTGAGGTAGCCGCATGCCTAATTCCGCCGCTTCACAACCGCTGTTCCTGTATTCCACCACTGTGTCCGACGTGGGCACCGTGCGTGCGAACAATCAGGATTCCTCCTTCGCCGGCGAGCATCTGATCGCCATTTGCGATGGTATGGGCGGTCATGCCGGCGGCGACACGGCATCTTCCATCGCCATCCGGTCTCTGGCTCATATTGAGCAGGACGATACCGGCGGTGATGTCGAGGTCATCTCCCGCATGATGGAAACCTCCGTTATGGCCGCGCATGACGCCATCGTCGGCAAAGCCAAGCGCGAACGCAAGCTCGCCGGCATGGGCACCACCGTCACTGCAGTGGCATTGGTCGCCGGCTACTGGGTAGTGGCGCATATCGGCGATTCCCGCGCATACCTGCTGCGCGACGGCCACCTGAGCCGCATTACCTGCGATCACAGCTATGTTCAGCACCTGATCGACACCGGCCGCATCACACCTGCGGAGGCCAAGAACCATCCGCAACGCAATGTCGTTATGCGCGTGCTCGGTGATTTCGACATCGACCCGCACCCGGACATCTCCATTCGCAAGGCCCACCCCGCGGATCGCTGGCTGCTGTGCTCCGACGGCTTGTGCGGCGTACTGGAAGACTCCACCATCAAAGAGACGATGACCGCATTGACCGATCAAGGCGAATGCGCGCAACGCTTGGTGCAGATGGCCCTACGCGCCGGCAGCACCGACAACGTCACCGCCGTGATTGCGGACGCCACGCTGGCTTTGGATGCCGACGCCTTCGATCTGCCACATCAGACCCCGCTGGTGGGCGGCGCAGCCAGCCGCAACCTGGAGCCGATTGCCGATATCGTCAACGAACCGGTGGCCACCGCCCCCGCGCTGAGGGACGATCATTCGCCCGCCAAACGCGCTGCGGCACTGATGCAGCCAGCGGACACGCAACATAACGATGCAGCGCCAGCCAGCGCCGAGCCATCCACCACCCGTGTGGTGCAGCCCTCCGCCGTCCGCGAGGAGACCGGCGAGCGCGATAACCCGGATACTGGCGAAATTCCGGTAGTGCAAAAGCCTGACGGCCGTCTTTCCGCGGACCCGAACGATCCCGAGGTGGCCAAGGCCATCAGAGACGAGCATGTGGAGCAGAAGAAAGCCACACGTGCCAAGCATCAGCGGAACCGATTGGCCATAGTCATCACCATTCTTCTGGCTGTGGCGGTGCTGTTCGGTGCCGGCACCGGCACGTACATGTGGAGCCAGACCCGGTATTACGTCGGCAACAGCAACGGCAAAGTGGCTATTTACCAAGGCGTGCCTACTAATCTGTTCGGCTTGGCGCTGTCTCATGAGGTTTCCAGCACCTCGATTACCGTGTCGAATCTGCCGCAGACTTGGCGCGATCAGCTCAATCGGGGTATTTCGGTGGGCTCCTTGGACGAGGCCCAATCGCATGTGGGCATTATTCGTAGCGAAATGAACAAGTTCAAGAAGCAGCAGGAGAGCGAGCAGGCCAAGAAGTCCACATCCAGCAACTCGTCAGGCTCATCCAACTCGTCCACTTCCGGCAATACCAACAAGTCCGAGTCCGGCATTGGGGCAGCCGACGACGCCACCACGGGAGGATCGCAATGATCGCTACCCGTTTCCGCCAAATTGCGCTGCTCCTGCTTGCCGTGGCTATCAGCGCGCTGGCGTTCATCCAGATGTTCCAGCGCACCACCGGCGCATTCCCCGTGCAATACGCCATCATGTTGTGCGCGGCGGCCGCACTGTTCCTCGTGTTCTGTGGGCTGACCGCCCGCTTCCAGCCGTATGCCAGCCAATCCATCATGCCGTGCGTACTGCTGCTCACCGCCACCGGCATCACGATGATCGCCCGCATCGATCAGAGCGAGGGATGGGATATCGCCAAGCGCCAGATCATATGGCTGTACGTTGCTTTGGTGCTTTCGACGCTGATCATCGTCTTCCTGCGAGATTACCGCGTTCTCAGGCGCTTTTCCTACGTGTCGATGGTGGTGGGTCTGATACTGCTGCTTTCCCCCATGCTGCCGGTTATCGGCACAGAGATCAACGGCGCTCGTATCTGGGTGCGCATTCCAGGCCTCGGCAGCTTCCAGCCCGGTGAATTCGCCAAACTTTTTCTCGCGTTCTTTTTTGCCGCCTATCTCTTCGATCATCGCGATCAGCTGGCTGTCGGCGGCAAAAAGGTGCTGGGATTGCAGCTGCCCCGCATCAAGGACTTAGGCCCTATCATCGTGGTGTGGATCGCCTCGATGGGAGTGCTCATCGTGCAACACGATCTGGGTACCTCGCTCATGTTCTTCGCCATGTTCGTGGCAATGCTGTACACGTCCACAGGCCGCAAAAGCTGGATCGTCATCGGTCTGATCGCCTTTGCCGCAGGTGCGATGCTGGCCGCAAGCATGTTCAGCCATGTGGGTTCGAGAGTCGATGCATGGCTGCACCCGTTCAGCAACGAACAGTACACCAAGTCCCCCGGCGGCTCTTGGCAGCTGGTCACCGGCATTTTCGGCCTGGCATCCGGCGGCATGATCGGTACCGGTCTGGGCCAGGGGCATCCATCTCTGGTCACCTTCGCCAACTCCGATTTCATCTACGCCTCCCTCGGCGAGGAGCTCGGCCTGGTGGGCGTCATGGCTATTCTGATGCTCTACCTGATCATCATCGCTTCCGGCTTCATCGTCGCTATGAAAATCAAGGACGGTTTCGGCAAGCTGCTTGCTTCCGGACTGGTGTTCACCATGGCTTTCCAGGTATTCACCGTGGTCGGCGGCATCACGCTCGTCATTCCGCTTACCGGCCTGACCCTGCCATATATGGCAGCCGGCGGTTCCAGTCTTATCGCCAACTACATTCTTGCGGCGTTGCTGATCGTCATTTCCAATTCAGCGAACCAGCCGGAGCCTGAGCTGACTTCAGATACCTTCCAGCATGAAGCGCTTGCGGCGTTGCGCAACAAGGAGCTTAAGGCCCGTGCACGCGCCACCGAGCCCATTGTCCGCCCGCGTGTAGCCTCGGCCACGCCGCACGACGTGTCTGAGGAAGCAAACGACCCGCAGATTCCAAACACCGCTGAGGAACCCGAGTACACGGTCCGTACCGGGGTCATTCCCTCGGTGCCCCAGGTGCCATCCATGCCTCCTGCCCCACCGGTGCCGCAGATCCAGACGAACTTCCCCATCGACACATCCAACGGAGGTGAACGCGCATGAACAAATACCTGCGCCAGCTGTTTACCGCCGTCATCGCTCTGTTCGTGGTACTCGGCCTGTCATCTACCATCATCATGGCCATCAGCTCCAGCACGCTGAACAACGACTCTCGCAACGCCCGCGCCCTATACCATCAGCTGGGCGCTTATCGTGGTGCCATCTTGGCCTCCGACGGCACGGTAATGGCTCAATCGGAGCCGGTAAATGACGCATTCAAGTACCAGCGCACCTATTCGAATGGACCGCTGTACGCACCGGTCACCGGATTCTTCTCCATCAACCAGACTGCGGATCGCGGCCTGGAAGCCTCGCGCAGCATGTTGCTTAGCGGCGAGGCCGACTCGCTGATCTGGCAGCGCGCCAAGGCCATGCTGACCGGCAGCACCAATCAAGGCGCGTCCATCGAGACGTCAATTAACCCCAAGATCCAGCAGGTCGCGTACGACCAGCTCGGCACCAGGGACGGCGCCGCCGTGGCCATCGAGGTGAAAACCGGCCGCATCCTTGCCATGGTGAGCACCCCCAGCTACGATCCGAACCAGCTGGCCACCCATGATTCCGATGCCGCCACCAAGACGTACAACGAGCTTGCGGCAGGCGGCGATAGCCCCCTGATCAACCGCGCCATCTCACAGCTGTACCCGCCCGGCTCCACGTTCAAGACCATCGTGGCATCCGCCGCGCTGGAAACCGGCGATTACCAGACGGATACGCAGATTCCGGCAGGCAGCTCATACACGCTTCCCGGCACCAACACCCAGCTGCCGAACGCCGTGTACCAAGCCAACGGCACTGACGGAAAGATTTCGCTGCAGGACGCGATTACCTGGTCCTCGAACACCGCTTTCGCCCAGCTTGGCGTGGCTCTGGGACAAGACAAGGTCAGCGATATGGCCACCAAGCTTGGCTTCGGCAGCACCATTACCATTGACGGCACCGAGAACACCGGCACCCCGATGACAGCCACCGCATCGACGTTCCCGTCCAGTTCCACCGCCGACAAACTGGCATTGGCCTCCATCGGCCAAGGCGACACCACGGCCACGCCGTTGCAGATGGCAATGGTCGCCCAGGCCATCGCCAATGACGGTAAGCTGATGCGTCCCACCCTGGTGGATCGCGTACGCGCCTCCGATCTGACCGTGCTTTCCGAAACCAAGTCGCAGGTCATGGCCGAGGCGTTTAGCAAGGATACTGCAGACAAGCTCACCACCATGATGGAAAGCGTGGTTACCAAGGCCAACCCGACGCTTGCCATCAATGGCATATCTGTGGCCGCAAAAACCGGTACTGCACAAATCGGCACCGATAACAGCAGCATCGACGGCTGGGTTATCGGCTTCGCGCCGGCAGACAATCCGCAGATTGCCGTCGCAGTGCTGGTGCATAACACAGATTTGTACGGTTCGTTCGCCGCAGGCCCGATTATGCGCGCGATGATTCAGGAGGCGCTGCAGCAATGAAACTCATCGAAGGACAGCTCATTCACCGCCGATACCGCCTTGACGCGCGCCTTGCGCAGGGCGGCATGGGCGAGGTCTGGAAAGGCTACGACATCCAGCTCGGACGCGAGGTGGCCATCAAGGCTTTGCGTTCGGACATGACCAATGCCGAGGCCAAGCTTCGCCGTCTGCGTGCCGAGGCCCACAACTCCGCCAACCTGGCGCATCCGAACATCGCCGCCTTGTTCGAATACTATGAGCATGATGGCATCGGATTCCTCATTATGGAATACGTGCCCTCGAAGTCGTTGGCCGATTTGTTCCACGAGAAGGGCGCGATGGATCCCATCGAACTGCTGCCCATTCTCATCCAGACCGCGCGCGGCCTGTTCATCGCACACTCGCACGGCGTGATTCACCGCGATGTCAAGCCGGCCAACATCATGGTCTCCGATAGCGGCGAGGTGAAAATCACCGATTTCGGCGTCAGCTATTCCACCGGCCAGGGTCAGATCACCCAAGACGGCATGGTGGTGGGCACCGCGCAGTACATTTCGCCTGAGCAGGCGCAGGGCCAGCAGGCCACGCCGCAATCCGACATCTATTCTCTGGGCGTGGTGGCCTACGAAGGGCTCGCCGGCCACCGTCCGTTCACCGGTGCCACTGCGGTGGATATCGCGGCCGCACACGTGAACAATGCCGTGCCTCCGCTGCCCGATTCTGTGGATATCCAGCTGCGTGAATTCGTGATGTCCATGCTGGCCAAAGATCCGCTGGACCGTCCTAAGGACGCTCTGGTGGTGTCCCGCACACTGGCCCGCATCGAACGTCGTCTGCTTGACCAGCGGACCGAAATGACCGACAGCACCATGATCACGTCCGGTAGCCGTCTGCCCCGTAGGGTGTCGAGCACACCGCGCATCGTTATGGAGGCTCCGACCTCATTATTGGGAGGGAATAAGCAATGAGCAGCAATATGCCTACTGCACTGGCCGATGGCCGATACCAGCTCGGCCAGCTCATTGGCCGCGGCGGCATGGCTGAAGTCCATGTCGCTCTCGACACCCGCTTGGGACGCACCGTCGCCATCAAGATCATGCGCGCGGATCTGGCCAACGACGACATATTCCTGGCCCGCTTCCGCCGTGAGGCGCACGCGGTCGCGCAGATGAACAACCCGAACATCGTGAACATCTACGATTCCGGCGAGGAGACGGTCACCGCCGATAACGGCGACGTGGAGCATCTGCCGTACATCGTGATGGAGTACGTCAAGGGCCAGACCCTGCGCGACATCATCAAGGTGAACGGCGCCTTGAGCCAGCGCGACTGCGAGCAGGTAATGCTCGGCGTGCTGAACGCCCTCGACTACTCGCATCGTATGGGCATCATCCACCGCGACATCAAACCCGGCAACATCATGATTTCCGAGCAGGGCGTGGTCAAGGTCATGGACTTCGGCATCGCCCGCGCACTGGATGACTCGGCCGCCACCATGACCCAATCGCAGGGCGTGGTGGGCACCGCACAGTACCTGAGCCCCGAGCAGGCACGCGGCGAGACCGTGGACATGCGTTCCGACCTGTACTCCGCCGGCTGTGTGCTGTATGAAATGCTGACCGGCCGCCCGCCGTTCACCGGCGATTCCGCCGTGGCCATCGCATACCAGCATGTTTCCGAGGTGGCCACGCCGCCTTCCGCCGTAGTACCGGGCCTGCCGAAGATGTGGGATTCAATCTGCGCCAAGGCCATGGCCAAGGATCGCCAGAACCGTTATGCCACTGCTTCCGAGTTCAAGAACGATGTCTTGACCTATATGAACGGCGGCGTTCCGGTGGCGGCCGCGTTCAACCCCCTGACCGACCTCTCCAACATGAAGGCCCGCAGGGATGCCGAGCGCGACCTGCCGACCGCAGCTCTGGGACAGCCTCAGCAGCCTACGCAGGCATTCAATCCGGTAACCGGCCAATTCGAGCAGATCTCGCCCACCAATGGCACCAATGCCGCAAACGTCAAGTCGCGTGCCGAGCAGCGTGCGGCTGCGGCCAAGGCCAAGAAGCGCAAGCGCATCATTATTGGTGTGGTTGTGGCATTAATCGCGGTTATCGCCATCGTGGTTGGCGTAGCGTTTGCCATGAACGGGTCGCATACGTCCACCGAAGAGCTGGTCGCCATACCTGAATGCACCGCATCCACATCCAAGGATGGCATGGACGCCAAGCTCAAGGCGGCGGGATTGACGATGGTGGAGAAGCGTGACACCGATTCCACCGAGCCGGAAGGTACATGCACGCGAATGAGCCCCAAGGCCGGCACCAAGGTGGTCAAGGGTTCCAAGGTGCAGGTATGGTTCTCGGCCGGACCGCAGTCCATCTCCATTCCGGACGTTTCCAAGCGCACTCAGGATGAGGCCCGCAATATCCTCAAGGATGCCGGCTTTGAAGTGAACTCCGTGGTCAAGACCGAAGACAGTGATTCCGTGGCAAAGGATCTGGTGACCCGCACCGATCCCGCCAACGGGCAGTCCGCCACCAAGGGCTCGTCGATCACCCTGTGGGTGTCCACCGGCATGACCAAGGTGCCGGGCAACCTGGTGGGCCAGGCAAAGGATGCCGTGCTGCAGCAGTACAACGACAAATTCAACTTCACCGTGGAATCCGAGAATTCCGATTCGGTGCCTGCCGGGTCGATTACCCGCGTGGAGCCCGGCTCCGGTTCCTCCATCGAACAGGGCGGCACCATCACCATTTGGGTATCCGCCGGCAAAAAGCAGGCCACCGTGCCGACCATTGCCGCCGGCACCAACTACGCGACTGCAAAACTCACGCTGGAGGCAGCTGGGTTCACTGTACAGGTCAGCGGACCAAGCGACAACAACGCAGTGGTGGTCAGCACCAATCCGGCTGGCGGTTCACAGGTCGATGAAGGCTCGACTGTCACCATCACGACCAAGGCTGGGGCCAGTAGCAATACCAACAACAGCAGTGGTGGCAACACCAACACAACGGAATAGCCCGTCTCGCGACCGATGATGAGCATTGACCCCCGCTAGCGATACCTGCTAGCGGGGGTCAATCATTACTCGTTACTTCGTGACCTTGGGCTGCAATCCGGCGGATTTAGCCACGGCGTTATCCTGCCCGCACACCTTCAGCCAATTGGCCAGCAGACGGTAGCCATCCTGCGTCATCACGGATTCCGGGTGGAACTGCACCGCATACATCGGCTTGTCCTTGACCCTCACGCCTTGGATGATGTGGTCATCCTGCGTCCATGCCGTGACCTGCAGCGTATCCGGCACCGAATCGGGCTCAACGGCCAGCGAATGGTATCGGGTGGCGGTCATCGGGTTGGCCACGCCCTCGAAAATCTCATCATCGATATGCTCCACCAAGCTGGTCTTGCCGTGCATGATGGTGGGCGCATGATCCACTGTGCAGCCATAGACCTCAGCGAGCGCCTGCAGACCCAGGCACACGCCGAACATCGGCACACCGGTGGCTGCGCACAGACGAATCATATCCTCGCTGGCACCGGATTCGGCGGGAGCTCCGGGTCCGGGGGAGATCAGCACGCCGTCGTAGCCGTCCAGAACACCGGGCGCGGCGGGATCGATGGCATCATTGCGCACCACGTCGACCGTGGCACCAAGCGTCTTCAGATAGCCAACAATCGTATATACAAAGGAATCGTAGTTATCCACCACCAGGATGCGTGCGGAATCGGTCATACTGCTCTCCTTGAAAAACCTATGCTGCAAGCCATACTACAGCGATTCAGCGCACTTACGCCCGAACATGCGCACGGCCTAGTTGGACACCACGAAGTTCGACATTTGCTGCAGGAACGGGATGTTGGCGGCCGCCCAGGGGAATACCCACTGGAACAGGGCCGCGGCACCGGCAAACAGCAGCACAGCCAGCAGTAGCCAGCGGATTGGCGCCACGCCTGGCTGCAAGCGCAGCAGCGTGCCATAGATGCTGGCATCAGGGCGGCGGCGTTCGCCCAGACGAATCGCCTTGAGCACCGGCCAGCGCCAGGCCACGGCGGCGGCAATGAACAGAATCAGCCATGCCACCAGTGCGCCATACACCACCTTGTCCAAAGAACCGATCTTGGAAACCAGGGACGGGGTCTCCTTGGTGGCAAAACGCACCTCACCGGACGAATCGGTGGTGGCCAGTTCCTTGGGCACGCCATCAGACACCTTGGCCCAATATGCGAGCTCGCCATAGCTGATCCATCGGCGGGTCGGAGTGCTGTACTTCGGTTCGCAAGTGGTCAGGGTGATCATGCGTTTGGTGGGCTCCACGCTGGAGTTCTCCGGGTTGGGCGCAATCACGTATATGTCGGTGGGCAGCACAATCTTATGGCGCGTGTAATGGTAGACGTACCAGTAATCCTTGGTACGGATGATGATCGGGTCGCCTTCCTGCAGTTTGTCCACGTCGCCAAGCGGCTGTCCGTAGCCATTACGATGGCCAGCTACGGCAAAGTTGCCGATCTGACCAGGCATCTGGGTGTCTTGATAGTGCCCCAGACCGTGACGGTTCAGTTGCTCCAGCGTGGTGCCCTCCACCAAGTTGCGGTGCCACTGAGAGCCAAAACGAGGGATGTACACCTGTGCGATCAGATCGCCATACGCCGTTTTTTCGGGCTGGACCGGCGGATCGCCTTCCTGCGCCTCGGCCACCTTGACATCACCGCCGTTGCTGCTGGGGTCGGACCAATTCACGGATTGCGTGGTCTCATTCTGGGCTTGTTCGGCTTCCACGCCGGTCCACCACATCTGCCAGACGATATAGAGCGCGCATATCGCAGCGGCGATCAGCAACAGTTCCGCAATGATGCCCAGCACCTGCCATAATGCGCCGTGCCTCGGAGCGGATGGCCTGCGACGCGAGTCACCGCCGCGCGATGGCTGCACTGATGCGGCACTGCCTGCGCCCGCTGCGTATGCAGGCACATTATCCGTCGCGATGCTGGCGTCGCTGCTATGGTTGCCGTGCCTCATTGTTGGGTGTTCTCCTCGTCCTTGGACTGCGGCTCATTCACCGTGGCATATTTCAGCTGCTGCAGCAAGGCCGCGGTGGACGGAAAACTAAGATCGTCCTTGTTCTCCACTTTGTAGCCAATGCCGAATGCGGTCACATATTGCTTAAGAATGGTGATGGCTTCGGAATCGTTCAGCGCCTTGCGCATGGAGGCCTGATCCCCGATGGCCGAGATGGTGAATGGCGGCGCGTATTTCTTACCATGTATGGACAGCACGTTGCCGGAACAGATTACGGCCGAATTGAACAGCACGCGCTGATCCATAATCATCATCGCCTCGGCGCCGCCCGCCCACAGCGCGTTCACCACGGATTCCACATCCTGCTGATGAATCACGTAATCGTTGATGTTGGTGGTCGAACCGCTGTTGTTGACTGCGGTTTCCCACAACGGCGAATCGTTGAGGGTTACGGTAACGCCAGCGCCCTCCAGCTCGGGCATCATAAGGCTGTTGTCGCTGCTGTCTCCCTGGCTGCTTTGATCGCCGGCATTCCGGTCGCCGGAACCCAGCACATCGGTGAGATTGGTCACCTGCCGCTGCAAATCGTTCACGTCATTCTGCAGTTGGTTGACCTCGCTGACGCCTTGTTCCACCAGATCTGCCGTGTCATTGGTAACGGTCGTCGTACGGTTCACGCGTACGTTGGTGCTCAGCAGAAAACCAGTCAGAGCGACGACGACGAACACCGCAATGCCTCCCAGCAGAGAGCGCTTCGTGCTGTGTTTGCCTACGTGCCTGGACATGATTTCCCATCTTTATACGCGGCGAGTTTACTGGTTTCGAGTGTAGCCACTATTATGACTTTTAGCCTACTGAATGGAGACTATGCTGATGGCTGACGAAGAGCTGCACGAAACCGACTCGAACGACCAGAAGGACTGGCAGGGCGAGACCTCATCTGAGGCCGCCACGGACGATGCCGCCAAGTCCGAGAACGCCGCGGACGAGACCGCTGCAGAGGATGAGAACTACGGCGTTGACATGGAGAAGGTCGAAGCTGTCCTGAACGCCACTGCCGACAAGGCCACGCTGACCCCGCAGATGCAGCGCATGATGAGCCGTCAAGCGGAGAACACCAAGCGCGTTGAGGAGACCATCAAGGGCACCAAGTCCAACCCGCGTTGGTTTGTTCCGGTATTCTGCGCATTGATGATCATTGGCCTGATTTGGTGCGTGGTGTACTACCTTTCCCCGTCCGGTTCCTGGCCGATTCCGAATATCGGCGCTTGGAACCTTGCCATCGGTTTCGCCCTGATTATGATTGGCTTCCTGATGACTATGGGCTGGCGCTGAGTTCGCCTATCGTCTTATTACGAAAGCCGGTTCTGCTTGCGAGCAGGGCCGGCTTTTTGCGTTTTTGTCTTGCGACGGGTGCCGAGCCGCCTTTGTCAGCAGATCCGGCGTACGGCACATTGTTGTTCCATTATGGCAATTGCCGCCGCTCCGGCCTCCTTCGCCCTCGCGCAGTCACTTACCCACAACTATCCACCGGTTATCCACTAGTTATCCACATTGTTATCCACCTGCTGTGGATGAATTACACGCGTGTAGTTTTCCACAGAATGTGGAAAACATAGTGGATAACTAGTGGATAACAGGCTCTTTTTGGTGCATAACCGGTGCACAAACGGTTGCCGAGGCGGGAAATCATTGGATAACATCACGTCTCTTTCCTAAGTTATCCACAGACATATCCCTTGAATTACGGGATTATGACCAACTTATCCACATAAGTTATCCACCGTCTTATGCACTTTCATGCACAGTTGTGCACAAGTCGACAAGATGATCGGGCACTGCCCCGGAGGAATCCACAACGGTATCAGTGCCACATCCAGCCATATGGATTGGCAAAATTGCACGCCACGATAAGCGCGATGACCAACACGGTCACCGACCAGCCATACACCTGCATACGCCAGGCAAGGCTTTTGCCTCGCCAAGGCCGGATGCCGCCGATCAGCAGCCATGTCAGCAAGCCACCCACCACAAAGCCACCGACATGCGCTTGCCAAGCCACACCGCCAACCACAAACGGCAGCGCAAAGTTCACCGCCATCCATATCAGCATCGAACGGATATCCGCCCCGATGCGGCGATATACCACCAGCAATGCGGCGAACAGGCCGAACAACGCCCCTGAAGCCCCGTAGGCGGCCGTTTGCCAGCCTTGGCCGCCAGGGGCCACGACAGCCCACACCATCATGCCCAGCGCGCCACCAAGGCCGGAAATCATGTACAGCCCAAGGAATCGCCAGTGACCGATGAGCCGTTCCAGCACCGGGCCGACCGAATACAGCGCAATCATGTTGAACAGGATGTGCAGTATTGAGTTGGGCGCATGGAGAAACATCGAGGTGACAATGGCCCACGGTTCAGCCAACATTGTGGCTGGTGCCAACATGCCACGGTAGATCAGCCAGTTCTGCAACGTCGGCGACAAGAAACCCAGCAGTACCTCCACCAGCCATACTGCTGTGCATGCGGCAATCAGCGCCCAGGTCATCACCGGGCCGCCGTGCTCCCATTGGTAGCGGATTTCTTGTTTGGTAGGCATATGCATGTGCCCACTGTATCCAACGCGCCGGATGCTCGGAGCTACTATGCCATGAGCAATACATGCGATAGGTGTTCCCCACCCAATCGTCACAAACGACGGCATAGAATGGGGTGCAGAGTCGGTTTTGAATGGGCATACCGACCAGATGTCCTCACAGAAAGGAGCCGTCATGGAGAGCAAGTCTTCTAACGGTTGGAAGTTCTTCGCACTGCTATTCGGCGCGGCACTGGCAGCAGTAGTTGGCCTGTACATCTACAAGCAGCAGAACCCGGATTATGATCCGTGGGAGGAGCCGTGGGAGAACAGCTCCTCGCCGGTTGACTTGGGCCTGAACAAGGCCGAGGACGAGGCCGACGGCGAGCAGCCTGCAGTTGAGGCTCCGGCTGAGGCCTGATAGCCCACACAGTCTTTCAGCACACGAAGGGCCCTGCAACCAGCGTATGAAGTTGGTTGCAGGGCCCTTTGGCGTTTAGCTAGATCTTCGCCCCCGCTGGCGGGGGCTGTCAGCACAGCTGACTGGGGGTGGTCACAGAAAAACCACCCTCAGTCTGGCTCTGCCAGCCAGCTCCCGCCAGCAGGAGCCAGGTATCAGGCCAGCGGAGCGAGCGCGATTGCGCGTGCGGCCTCAAGGCGCACCGAGGAAAGGCGTACGAAGGTACGTCGACCGAGGAGCAACGCCGAGGACGCTCCGCAATCACGCGAGCGGAGCGGTGTGCCAAATGCGCTCGAGGTAGTCCTCCATGGAGCGGTCGGAGCTGAAGTAGCCGGAGTTGGCCACGTTGAGCACGGCCTTGCGGTTCCATTCGAGCTCGTCGGCGTAGAGGGCCTCGATCTCGGACTGGATGCCCATGTAGGCGGAGAAATCGGCCAAGGTCATGAACCAGTCCTTGGTTAGCCAGTCAGCCACGAGCGGGGAGTAGGCGTTGCGGTCGCCGTTGGAGAAGGTGCCGTCGGCCACCAGATCGATGGCCTGCTTCAGGCGCGGATCGGCCTCGTAGTACTTGGCCGGATCGTAGCCGTTGGCGTACTGGGCTTCCACCTCGTCGACCGTCATGCCGAAGAGGAAGAAGTTGTCGGCGCCGACGCGCTCACGAATCTCGACGTTCGCGCCGTCCAGCGTACCCACGGTCAGGGCGCCGTTCAGAGCGAACTTCATGTTGCCGGTACCGGAAGCTTCCTTGCCGGCCTGGGAGATCTGCTCGTCAAGCTCGGTGGCCGGGATGAGATTCTGGGCCATCTCGACGTTGTAGTTCGGCAGCATGTGGACGGCGAGCTTGCCCTTGACGGCCGAATCGCTGCTGATCACGCGGGAAACGTTGTTGATCAGCTCGATGGTCATCTTGGCCAGGTAGTAGCCCGGAGCGGCCTTGGCACCGAAGAACACGGTGCGCGGAGTGATGTCCTCGGCCTTGACCTTACCGGACTTGATGTCGGCGTAGGTGGAGATTACGGCGAGAATCTTCAGAGACTGGCGCTTGTACTCGTGCAGACGCTTGACCATGGTGTTGAACAGGGTGTTCTCGTCGATATCGATGCCGTAGTGGTCCTTGGCGAAGCCCACGAATGCGTGCTTGTTGGCCTTCTTGACGGCGGCGAACTTCTTGACGAACTCATCGTCCTTGGCCAGCGGCTCGAGGCCCTTGAGCAGTTCCAGATCGGCGACCCACTTGTCGGTGCCCAGACCCTCGGTGATGAGGTCGGACAGGCGCGGGTTGGCGAGCTTGACGAAGCGACGCGGGGTCACGCCGTTGGTCACGTTGGTGAACTTGTCCGGGTAGACGTCGGAGAAGTTCTTCAGGGTAACGTCCTTCAACAGCTGGGAGTGCAGCTCAGCCACGCCGTTGACGTGGGAGCCACCGTAGGTGGCCAGGTAAGCCATGCGCACGGCGTCGCCAGTGTAGATGGCCATGTCCTTGATGGTGTCGGCGGCAACGCCCTTGGCCTTGAGCTCGGCCTCGAACTGCGCGTTGATCTTCTCGATAATCTCGAGGTGACGCGGCAGCAGCTCGCCGATCAGGCTGGCCGGCCAGACCTCAAGGGCCTCCGGCAGCAGGGTGTGGCAGGTGTAGTTGAAGGTCTTGGTGGTGATGGACCACGCGGTATCCCAGTCGTAGCCGTACTCATCAATGAGGATGCGCATGAGCTCGGGGATGCCGATCACCGGATGGGTGTCGTTGAGCTGGAAGACGATCTTGTCCGGGAAGGTCGTCAGGTCCGGCTTGTCCTGGCCCGGGTAGAAGACGCGGATGGCGTCGTGCAGGGATGCGGAGACAAAGAAGTACTGCTGCTCGAGGCGCAGTTCCTTACCGACCTTGGTGGAGTCTTCCGGGTAGAGAATCTTGGAGATGTTCTCGGCCTTGACCTGCGGGGCCACGGCGTCCATGTACTCGGAACGGTTGAAGGCGAGCAGATCGAACTCGTCGTAGCTCTTGGCGGTCCACAGGCGCAGGGTGTTCACACGCTGGGACTTGTAGCCGGGAACCATGTAGTCCACCGGCACGGCGCGCACGGACCAGGCCGGTTCCCAGGTCTTGGTGCCGTCGGCGTTTTCGACGACCTTGCCACCGAAGGAGACCTTCTGATCACGGTTGTAGTCGGTGTGACCCCACGGCTCTTCGTTGGCCAGCCAGTAATCCGGGGTCTCAACCTGCTTGCCGTTCTCGTCGAACTTCTGCTTGAAGATGCCGTACTTGTACTGGATGCCGTAACCGAAGGCCGGCACACCGAGGGAGGCGAGAGAGTCGATGAAGCAGGCGGCCAGACGACCAAGGCCACCGTTGCCAAGGCCCGGCTCGTATTCGGCGTCCACGATGTCCTTCGGCTTGAAGCCAAGGGCTTCCACAGCCTTGTCGAACTGGTCGGTCAGGCCAGCGTTCAGCAGTGCGTTCTCCAGCTGCTTGCCCATCAAGAACTCGGCGGACAGGTAGCCGACAGCCTTGGTGTTGCCGCTGACGGTGTCGGCCTGGGTCTTGAACCAAGAATCAGCGAGGTGGTTGCGCACGGCCTTGGAGACGGCGACGTACACGTCGGCGGCAGTGGCCTGCTCGGCGGTGACGTTTTGGGTGTATTTCAGTTGTTCACGAATCTCGTCGGCGAACTGTTCCGCCGTAACGGGAGACTTCGGTGCGGTAATTTCGGTCATTCTGACTTTCCTTCCGGGATAAGTGCCCGTGCTTATTATGCCGCGCGATTGGTATCGTCGCATAAACGTGTGCATGAACTCTCCGTAACAGCGTTGGCAGAAAGTTGTTGCATACGTTCTCAGTCAGAGAGTATCACATGTCTTATCATTCCGCATCCCACAGTATGCCATCGTTTGCACAATGCCGTCTTTCGTGGCTCAGTGCAAGGATAGAACGCATGGCTGTAATTCTGGAAAAGGACTTGAAACGCGGGCGTGACGCACTGGCGCAATGGCGTGCCGCAGCCCTGGAACTGGCCGACAACACACCACATCGCCTGACCACCTCCCCCGTTCTGCCGCGCCCGGTATGGGCGATGGCTGTGCGCTACTCGCTGTTCCTGCTGGAGCAACGCGCGCCCGGCCCCGGCGTGGAGGTGCGCGTTGCGCCGTGGGGTGCGGTCAAGATCCTGGACGGCCCGGAATCGGACCCGCATAACCTGACCCCTCCGGACGTCATCGAACTGGACCCGGAAGTCTGGCTGCGACTGGCCTGCGGCATCACCACGTGGGCAGAGGAAAAGGACGCCGGCCACATCAGCGCGGTCGGCGAGCGCGACGACCTGAGTGATCTGCTACCGCTGTAAATCGTCGGATGCCCGGTATCGGATGCCCTTTATCAGAACTGTGCGATGCCCCAGCGCTGGATATGCTCGGCCCAGTGGTCCGGCGTGGGCAGGGTGATGAGGCTGCGCATCGTCAGCGCGTAAGCGGCGGCAGCTACCAGCACGGCGGCCAGAATCAGGCAGGTCGGCCCGTAGCCGATGGTCTGCATACCCCAGCCGGCGAGTGCCACGGCCACGCCATAGGCACCGTACTGCAACACCATGCTGCCCGCTCCAACGCGGCCGAGCTTGTCCTTGCCCACCAAGGTATTGCTGAGGCCTCCAAGCACCGCGTTGCCCGCGGGCAATGCCAGTACCGAGCAGGCCACAAATATGGCCTTGCCAACCATGGAGGGCACCAACGCGGCACCGGTGAATCCTGTGGCGAGCAGGGCGAACATCACACCCACCAGTACGCCGCCGGGTACACGGTTGACCAGTTGCGAGGCCATCAGTGCGCCCAGCAACATGCCAACGGCGGAGGCGGCGTTGATGAATCCGGCGGATATCAGCTGGCTGCCACCTTGGGAGATGTCCAGCGCGGTCAACAGTAGGAAGGCATTGCTGGCACCGGTCACCATGGTCGCTGCGATGATGAGATGGCGTTGGAACCAGTCGTGCAGCAGCCAGATCATGCCGTCCAGTGCGTCGCGCCAGCGTGGGGCAGCGGTGATGGCACCGGAAACATCGATAGCATCATCGGCATTGCCTGAATGGCCGCTATCATCCACAGTTGCGCGTTTCCAATAGCGGCGAATACGCCATGCGGACACCATGCTCAGCACACTTAGCACCGCGCTGGTCAGAAACGGCACCGCATGTCCCACGGTCATCAGCAGACCGCCCAACGGCCCGCCTGCCAGCGTGACCGTCGAATCCCTGGCGTCGTTCAGCGCCATCGCGTGCGGCAGCTGCTCATCCAGCACCACGCCACGCAGCATGGCATTCGACGTATTCTCCAACAGGCCATCGCGCACCGAAAACAGCACGACGATACACAGCAGCGCGATCGGAAGCACGTGGGCATACGGTCCGCCGAATGCCGGAGCGTTTGCCCCGTTAACCCCATGGCCGCTCGTCTTCGGCGCATTGCCAAACAGCATCACCGCTGCCGCCGCCACCGCCGAGAGCACCACACCGGACGCACCCCAGATCAGCATGAGCGTACGGCGATCATACCGGTCCTGAATCACGCCGCCGGCAAGGCCCAGCACCGTCTGCACCACCACGCAGATGCTTTCCGTCGTGGTGGCGGCGGCAGAGGATCCTGTCGTGGCGAGCATCATCAGCGGCACCGCGAACGCGATCAGGCTGGCACCGACCGCACCGGACGTGTCCGCAGCCAGCCACCATCCGTAATCAGTTCCCCGCCATAATTCCGTATCACTTGCCATCGTTGCCTCCCTGGGATTGGTCCTTATGGACGCCACCATAGGGAGCCGCCGCCGAGCCGAACACCCGCAATCCTCGATTATGGGGACATGGCTGCGGTCGTCGTCCTCATTTGTGAGGACAGGGCACAATCAGCGCCGGACGCCGGACATCGCAGCCTCTGCCCCATCAGCCCCGCACGCACGGGATACGCACGTAAATCATCCACGTGCCATCATCCGAACGGGTGGTCAATTCACCGCCCAACTCCTGCACACGGGTGCGATGCATGGCCAGCCTACGCCCCGACCGCTCCTGCGCAGACAGACCACTCTGCGCGTCGGCATCGTCACGGATATCGTTGGTCTCGCGAATCTCAATCCATTCGGGAGACAGGGTGACGAATAGCAGGTAGGAATCATCTCCCGCCGGCGCATGGCGGCGGATATTCGTGCCGATCTCCGTTATCAGCGACAGCGCCTCGGTCGCCGCCTCGGGGTCCACGACCATGGCGATGCCGTTGACCGCGGCCGTCCCCCGATAGCCCTGCGCCTCCAGAAACTCCTCGGTATCGGTGATCTGCGCCTTCACACGCGTGACGAAGGACTGCGGCATGCCCGCTGTGGATTGCGTACGGTCATCGCCACCGGCGTTCTCGGGCACGGCATTGTCAACCACCTCATTCGCAATCGCTGGACAGCTCCCGGCGCCTACCGGGTCACGAGCCAGGGCGGATTCTTTCGTCGGCGAATCAACCTGCCCTGATTCCGCAGTCGCCACCTCAGATGTCCCGGTGCCACCGACCGGCAAGGACTCGTCCCGGAAGCCGGCGTCCATTCCGCTCTGCTCAGTCAGAAAATCGATGATGCCATGCACTTCCGCAAAGGCACGTTGGCTGCGATCCAGCACGCGCTGCCAGTCGCCACCATCGATGCCGGCTGGCGCGGCCAGATTATTCCGGGCGATGGTCGAGATATACGTCAGATCGTTGGACAGCGTGTCGTGCAGTTCGATCGCGAGCTGGTTGCCGTGGCGCAGATCGGCCAGCGCCGATTCCATCCGCTCGTTTTCGTTCTCCTGATTCACCACGCGCTTGCGCCAGCGCAACGCAATGCCCAGTAATACCAGCAGCACGCTTGCCGTAGAATCGACTGCAATGCCATCAAGGCCATGCGGTCGTTGTCCATGATGAGCATGGTGGGCTTCGATCCATCCCGCCCACTGATATCAGGCACGTTCCCTCCCCTATGCACGTCATTGCACGGCATTCGCGCATTCAAACTGCACAAAGGCGTTATCACGTCAAGAATTCCAAGCCCGATACGGCGAACGTCTCAGCACGCCTCAGTGCACCCCAAATATCGCCGCGTAAGTCAATCGATCCGCGGCTAATAAGTAATGGAGTTCAGCTCTTCTTCGGCTTCAGCGCTGAGGGCATGGGCATCGGAATCGGCTTGCGCGGGGCCGGCTTCGGCTTGGGCGCGGCCGGCGCGGAGGCCGGGAATTCGCCGCTGGTCGCCTTTGCGGCGGCTTCGGCTGCCCACTTGGCGTACTCGTCGAGGTCGTCCGCCTGCGCGGCGGGCGAGACCTTGGCGGCGTCGGCGTCAGCAGCGGAATCCACATCCTTGTCCGCATACTGGTCATCAACGTCGGCAAACGGGTCAGGAGAGCCCGTTCCCGGCTCCTGCTCGCTTAGCTCTTTTGCCAGCTCATCGTAATCGGTATCGGTGGTCAGGTACTTGAGCTTTCGGGCAATTTTCTGCTGTTTTGCTTTTTGACGTCCGCGGCCCATCTGACCCCCTGCGAATTACTGTGCTGTTCGATTCATCAACAATAGAGAGTACCACTAATACTGGCTTGTTCGTTGTCGGCTCACACTTTTACCATAAAAAGCGTTTATCTGAGGCCTATTCAAAGGATTTCGCATGACCGACGAGCAGCAACTGACAGCGGCAGGCAATGAGATGAGCGCGAGCTTCCTCGCGGCGAAGAAGCGTTCGGACGAAACGCTTGCCAAGCTTGAGGCCAAGCCGTCGAGCTTCACCATGCTGACCGGCGACCGGCCGACCGGCCGCCTGCACTTGGGCCACTACTTCGGCTCGATTCGCGAGCGCGTCGCCATGCAGGAGCGCGGCGTGAACACGAACATCATCATCGCCGACTATCAGGTGATCACCGACCGCGACACCACCGAGCACATTCAGGACAACGTGCTGAACCTGGTGCTCGACTACATGGCCGCCGGCATTGACCCGAACAAGACCATGATGTTCACCCACTCCGCCGTGCCGGCCGAGAACCAGCTGCTGCTGCCGTTCCTGTCCCTGGTCACCGAGGCCGAACTGCACCGCAACCCGACCGTGAAGTCCGAGATGGAGGCTTCCGGCCACGCGCTGACCGGCCTGCTGCTCACCTACCCGGTGCATCAGGCGTGCGACATCCTCTTCTGCAAGGCCAATGTCGTGCCAATCGGCAAGGACAACCTGCCGCACGTGGAAATCACCCGTACCATTGCGCGCCGCTTCAACGAGCGTTACGCCAAGAAGAATCCGGTGTTCCCGGAGCCGGCCGCAATTCTGTCCGAAGCGCCGGAGATTCCGGGTCTTGACGGACGCAAGATGAGCAAGTCATATGGCAACTCCATCATGCTGGGCGCCACAGCCGAGGAGACCGCCAAGCTTATCAAGAAGAGCCCGACCGACTCCGAGCGTCGCATCACCTTCGACCCGGTTGCGCGTCCGCAGGTCTCCGCCCTGCTGACCACCGCCGGTCTGGTGACCGGCCGTGACCCGAAGGACATCGCCGAGGAGATCGGCGATTCCGGCGCCGGCGCGCTGAAGGCGTACGTCATCGAGTCCGTCAACGAGTTCCTGGCCCCGCACCGCGAACGCCGCGCCGAACTGGCCAAGGACATGGATTCCATCCGCGACATCCTGCACGACGGCAACAAGCGCGCCAACGCCATCGCCGAGGAAACCCTCGACCAGGTGCGTGAGGCCATGGGCATGAAGTACTGATCTTTCACTGCTCGCGGCAAGACGCCGTGTCAGACCCATCGGGGCGACTGACACGGCGTCTTTCGTTTTGGGTCCATAGACAAAACGTGGGTCTTATCCGCGCGTGTTGATGGGTTAGTGTGGGCGTCCAGCCCAGCTTCGTTTTGGCGCACTAGCGTCTGCGCGTTCTCTTTATCGCATAGCTGGAACCGCGTGCATGAGTACAGACTGCCTCGTAGCGCAGAATCAGAACGGTTCCTCATTGCAATATGGCGGAGATTAGTCCTTTTCTTATTTATGCGAGCCCTGTGCAATGCCGCAAACACCCTGGACGGGCCGCATAGCCGTCCAAAACGTCCGCTCTCCCCCTTGTGTGACTGCTTTTGCGCCCGTACTTCCGTTTCGAGGGGCTGATGCCCAAGTAGACACGGTACAAAACGGCGGAATGACGTTGGCACAGATGGGCTTCTATGCGAGGTTCAGTGGATGACCGGCCCCTCGAAACGGAAGTAGACCTCCGCAGAAGCGTAAATCCGCCCCTTGAAACGGAGGATCAAACACTCATAACCGCAATTCAAGATTTCAACGCTGCTTTTTGCGCGATATACACGATATAGCTGTCGAGGCGAGCGGTGACAGCCGCCGAACACCAAGACCTTCGCTCAATACGTGCGTACACCACGCAATAGCGTCATCACCACGTGTCCCGGCATGGCGCGCATGGCTTCCGGAGTGGTTGCGGCGTATGGGTCGGTGTCCAGCAGCACCACATCAGCCGGGTCGCCGGCTGCAAGACGGTCACGGCCGGTGGCGGTCGAAGCCGACAGCGAGGCACGCACATCTAGGCACTGCTCGGACTGGAACGGCTCGCGGTCAGAGCTCTCGGTACCGAACACGGCGGCGGAAATAGCCAGCCACGGATCCAGCGGGGCCACAGGCGCGTCAGAACCCATGCGCAGCGTGGTGCCGACGTCGTGGAGTGCCTTGAACGGATAGGGAATGCCGGCCGGGTTGGCCCAGAAACGGGTGATGACGTCGCGGTCGTCCATAGCATGCTGCGGCTGGATGCTGGCCGTAAGGCCCAACTCGGCAAAGCGTGGGATATCGACGGGCTTGAGCATCTGCGCATGCTCAATTGACCCATGTGCATGCGTGGCGGCGGCTGCATTGAGCACAATGGTGTTCGCCTCGTCGCCAATGGCGTGGCAGGCGATGTCGAAGCCATGCTCTGTGGCCAAGCGCATGTAGTCTTCGATTTGCTGCGGCGTGTAGCTCAGGGTGCCGTACGTCGGCGGCTCGATGCCCGAATACGGCGTGGAGCAATAAGCGGAGCGGGTGTTGAGGGAACCGTCCGAGATGAGCTTCATGGCACCCACGCGGCCGAGCCCGTTGCTGTCTGGAAGTTCCCTGCCGGTATGCCAGCCCGCGTCGATGGCGGCTTGCAGTCGTTCGGGGTATACGCCGGCATCCACACGCAGGTTATTGACGCCGGCCTTGAAACGCTTGATCCACGTGTCGATGTTTTCGGCCATCTCATAATCGCGGATGCCGACCACGCCCTTGCTTGCGGCGTCCTGTTCGGCCTCGCGCAGCAGACGATCGGTCTCCTCGGCGGCGCCCGGTGCTTTGTCGAAGGCGGTGTAGGCGTTAAACCATTCGAGCTCGCCGACCAGTCCGGATTCGTCCACATGTACGCCAAGTCTGCGAGCCGCGGCAGAGTTCACCCAACCGCAGTGCATGTCCGCGCTGGAGAGGGCCACCGGCTGGTCGCCGGTCACGGCGTCGATGGCGGCTAACGTGGGCTGCTCATCATCAGCCCACAGCGAGTGACGGAATCGCATGCCCACCACGAAGGCATCCGGGTCAAGCGTGCCGGCGGCGCGGCGCTCGTCCAAGTGACGGTGCAGCATATCCATCGCCTCAGCAGCCGAGCGAGCGTTGATGAGATCCAGACGGCCCAACGTCTTGGCCCATTGCGTGAAGTGCGTATGGCAGTCCCACAGGCCGGGGATGATCCACAGGCCATCTGCATTGATGGTGGTTTCGTCAGCAGGTGCGGCGGCTGGCGTTGGAGTCGGGGCGCTGCCGGTGTCAGCGGCGTTCGACGTGTGCGCCGAGAATGCCGTATGCGCTCCAGCCGGCATTGCGCCATGCGAGGCCAGGTCCGTTCCGGCAGGATTGACGGACGCAACAACCCCATCGCGAAGAACCACGTCCACGCGGTCCTGAGACCCCGGAACACCGGCATTGACAATACGCACCAAGCTACTCATACCCGCCATCATGCCACCTTTGCTTGAACGCCATGGGGATTTCGTCCAAGCTTAATCATGCCGTCGATGGTGCCCCGCCATCGGACCCGCAAATCCCTGCGTTCCTTGTAATCACGGATGTCCTGCAGCCAACATGAATGGGACTGTTAGACCAACGCGCTGGTTCACCTACAAAGGGCACGGTTCCCCCCCGCGCCCATCACCCCACGTGAACCAGAACCAGCGGTAAGGAGGGCGTGCGCAAGGGGCAGGGGCAGGCCTCATTTAGGGCTCCGCATGACTTATCCAATGTATTCGGAGCCACACTGGTCTGACAGACCTCAACGAATACCCCCAGTTATCCACTGACTTATCCACATCTATCCACCGAAAAATTGAGGCGGTAGACAGAGCGGGCAGTCAACCCCTACACTTCTCAAACACAAAGCAGAACATCACGAGGGGGCGATCATCATGGGCAGCTCAATCGCATTGACAGAGCTGACAATGCAGAAATATCAACGAATGTAGACGTGTGCAGATGTGCAACGGCGAAGCGGCTGGCGACCGCCCTATGCCCTGACAACGGCGTTGGAGCTTTTATCAATCGAGACGCCCCGCATATTGAGCAAACACAGAGGCCTTGCAACTGCAACCATTGTTGCGGTTCCACACGCCAATGCCAAGCGACACGTTGTGGGGGTCAAAGTGGTCGTATGGCCTTTCCCGTTAGACACAGTCATGGTCGAAGGGCAATTCACATGCACTTCGCCAGCTTGCACATGGGCCATGTTCTCCGCATATCTCGAACTGGAGGAACTTGTCGTTCTCGCTGATTCCGTGATGCGTCGAGATCGAAGATTATGCAGAACGACTCCAGACAATCTTTCCCTATGTCTCGATACGGCTGAGGCCCAAGTGCGCGCCGATAAGGAGAGCGGCGCCAATACGAACCTGTTCCGCGGATATGAAAAAATGCCGCCGGGCTCTGCTTCTGGCACGCGCCGGCACAGACTCTTCCATGGAAACACGAACCCGCTTGGCTCTCCTGAGATACGGCTTGGACTGCCCGCAAGTGAATTATCCAATATTCGTGGGCAATGGCACCAGACCCATACATCTCGATCTCGCGTACCCTGAATTCAAGATATGTATCAAATACGAGAGCTCACATCACGCCGGACAATGGCTGAACGACGCACGACGCCGTCAAATGATAGAGGATGCCGGTTGGAAGTACATTCAAGTTACCAAATTAGACATTGGCGATGAAGCGGGAGAAGAGGCTCTTGCCCGAAGAGTCGCCGAAAGGATACAAGAGATCACGGGCAAAACGGTTCAGCTCACTACGCGGCAGACCATTCGACAGGTCAGCGATGCCCGATAATTACGCCGTATTCCGCTGTACAAACGTTTGAATATCGAGCCGCTGCTTCCAATTATTCCGATAACGCCGCGTGAATAGCTCAATAGAGACAGCCGCACCTCAACAAAGAGGCATCAGTGGATGCGATGACCTTGCAGAGCGGGCTAAATGTATCCTTCCGTCGAAGAAACCCCACGAAGCCGGCAAATTCATGCGACTTCGCGGGGCCAAAGGATAAAGCGCCAAGCCAACCGCGCAGCGGGTACGCGTCACTTGCCGCTGCGGACTTCGGCCTCCATGGCTTCCATGGGTTCGTCGACGAGCACGGTGCCGGACGGCAGGGTGCCAGGCAGCGGATCATCCATGTAGTGGTCGAATTCGTAAAGCATGCGTTCATTCGGCTTGGCGGTTAACAGCGAGACCACCACGATGAACAGCAACGAAATGATGAACGCAGGCAGCAGCTCGTAAATGGCAAACACACCACCCAAAGGCTTGACGAGGTTATGCCAAATCAGCACGGTCGCCGTACCAGACAACATGCCGGCCACGGCACCGGCCTTGTTGGCACGACGCCAATACAGCGAGCACAGCATCAATGGCCCAAACGATGCGCCGAGACCAGCCCACGCATAGGAGACGACCTGGAAAATCGAAGAGTTCTGGTCAAACGCCACCACAATGCCGAACAGGAACATAACCACCAGCGTCACACGAGCCACAATCATGACTTGCCGATCCGTGGCCTTCTTATGCAGCAATCCACGAAAAATGTTCTCGCCCATGGCCGAAGCGCCAATAATCAGATACGAGGAGCTGGAGCTCATCGAGGCGGCGAAGATGCCGGAGACCACCACGCCGCACATGAAGCTCGGCAGCAGGGTCTGCGCCAGCACGATGAAAATGGTTTCCGCGTCGGTGGAGGTCAACAGTTCGGCGGGCATCATGGCACGACCCACCAGGCCGATGCACACTGCGCAGCCCAGCGAAATCACACACCAAGAGGTGGCGATGATTTGGGACTTACGCACTTCCCCCACGCTGCGGATGGAAAGGAAGCGCACCAATACCTGCGGCATGCCAAAGTAGCCCAGGCCCCACGCCAGCATGGAAATAATGGTGATAATGCCATAATCGGAGGGCGCACCAAACACGGCCTTCCCCGCCTCGACCAGTTGCTGACCGGTGGCCGGGTCCAGCTTGGGCGCGGCCACCTGCGCGCCGGAGAGATAGCCGGGGATGGAGCGCAGGAATTCCACGGTGTTGTCGATGCCGCCTGCGCTAGCCACAGTGCCGATGAACACCACCGCGAGCGCAAAGAACATGAGCATGCCCTGAATGAAGTCGGTCATCACCACAGACAGATAGCCACCCACCACGGTGTAGACGAACACGACCACCGCGCCGATGATCATCATGATGTGGTAGTCGAAGCCGAACAGCGTGGCAAACAGCTTGCCCACCGTCACGAAGCAGCTGCCCACATACACGCTGAAGAACACCAAGATGATTACGGCCGCAATAGTGGAAATCACGCCCTTCTCGTCATGGAATCGCTTGGCGAAGAAATCAGGAATAGTGATGGCGTCACCGGCCACCACCGAGTAGCGACGCAAGCGGCGGGCCACAAGTTTCCAGTTGAGATAGGTACCGAGAGCCAGGCCGATGGCAGTCCACATCGGATCGGCCGCGCCGGTGAAGTAGGCCAAGCCCGGCAGGCCCATGAGCAGCCAGCCGCTCATGTCGGAGGCTTCGGCGCTTAGTGCCGTGAGCCACGGCCCCACGCCGCGACCACCCGCGAAGTATTCCTTGGAGGAGGAGTTGGAGCGCTTGGAGTAGATAAATCCGATGGACAGCATGGCCGCAAAATAGATGACCATGGCCAGCAGAATCCAGAAATCGTTGGCCAACGCCCCTCCTCGATCATGACGCCAAGCGGCTATCGCCATGGCATGAGTTTGTGTTGATGTGTGATGGGCGCTGAACCAGCGCCGTGCCGGCCGCCACAACCATGAACACGACTGCAACGCACTTCGCCCGATGGTAATGGATGCAAGGTCTCAAGCGCCTTCCAGTGTCACCATACTGAGACGCTATGTTATGTTGTGCTGGCTCCCCTCACCCGAGGGGAGCCAGCACAACGACTAAATGTCGTATCTCCAGGATTTATCGGTGACCACGCGAGCCATCGCCAAACCGATCGGCAAACAGACAATCACCATAAATGCGCGGAATGCCCAATCCAGAGCATTGACAGTGTCGAAGCTGCCGAGGTACCACATCGCGCGGTACATATACAAGCCGGGCACCATGATTACGATAGACGGCACAGTCAGGCAGATGCGCGGATAGCCAAGGTGCGGTGGCAACCAGCCGCGCCTGACGGATGAACGCCATGCAGAGGCCAGAACACCCGCCAGGAATGCGCCGATGAAGGTCGCCATCTCGGGCGCCACGCTGAAGTCCTGCAATTCCAAACGCAACGTGTCGGTGATTGCACCAATCAGCGCGGCCGTCAGGCACATACGTTGCGGCGAATTGAACAGCACGGAGAAGCCCCACACGCCGACGAACGCCGCCACGAACCGCAGCAAACCGTTGATCCACGGGTTCAATCCCAACGGCTCGAAACCTTCCGGGTGCAGGTGCACCATCACGGCCACGGCCCAGCCTGCGAGCGTGGCCATCAGGATGATGCACAGCACGTAGGCCACGCGCTGAATGCCAGAGGGGAAGTCAATCTTGGCCATATCGAGGCCGCCGGTGATAAGCGGGAAGCCCGGAATCACGAACAGCATGGCACCGATATAGGCCGTATCATGCGAAAGTGCGACCGGGTCGAAGATGCCGATGAGTCGCAAAGTGCCCGTGCAGGCGAGCGCCGCCGCAGCCACACATACAAAGGTGACAAAGAACTGGTTCAGATGATGCGCGAATAGTCGCCGGCGCATCCACTGGCCAAGGCCCGCTCCTACGAACGCACCAATCATGTCATACGGGCCACCACCGAGCAGGAACACGAAGGCCGCACAAGCCAAAGCGGAGGCTAAGCCGGAGAACCACGGTTTGTACAACGGCTTGCGGCGCTCGATGAGATCGAGCCGCTCGTGTGCCTGACGCACAGTGATGCCGCCCTTGGCCTTCTCTTCATCGGAACGCTCGTTGAAATGTTCGGCGTATTCCTTGGGCACGCGACTCTTGCGTTTGGCCAAACTCGGCTCAGTCGCGGCATCTGCAGCGTCACCTTCCGATGCACGCACGCCCGAACCGTCAGAACGCGCCGGCTCGCCGGCAGCGTTCTCGTCATTGTCCGGAGCATTTCCCGCCTCATGCCGCGTCAGGCTCTCGGCCCCGGCAGAACTGGCCGCCTCGACCGCCTCGTTGGAATCGCCGGCGAACACCTCGGCATCATCGTAGGCTTTTTCCTCGGCCGCCTTGTCTTCAATCGGGGTGACCTTCTCGCTGTCCGCCAGCAGACGGTGCGCTTCCTCGTTGTCATCATCCAAGGATTTAGCCACAGAGGTAACCGTGACCTTGGCCCTCAACGCCACATCCAAAGCATCATCAACGCTGCCGTCGGCCGCAGCGGCACGAGCCTTGGCCCGTTCACGCAGCCGCTTGGACAGATCAGCCGAATACTGCGAGGCATCGCGCTCATCAAGATGTTTGACCACTCCATCAGACAACTGCGAATCGACGTGATACATCGATCCCTTACCGAGGTTCACGGAGAACCAGTCGGCAAAATGCTCAAGCAGCCAGATTCGTTCGGTGTTCACGCCGGTAGTCGGCAAATCCACGACTTCGGTGATACGATTGCGGCCATCGGTGCAGGTAGCTTCGATGTCCGTCAGGTTCACATCGGCGCGCACATGCACGCCCAATGGATAGGCGATGCGATGCATCATCTCACGCACGCGGAACGATCCAGTGCCGGCCCCCAAATCCAGCATGCCAACGCGCACAATAACGCTCGCCTTGGCCGCGATACCGGCATCCACCACCGGCTTATCCCAGTCACGCGCAATGTCTTCCATGTCCAACGGAATAGAGTGGGTGTGGAATTTTCGTACGGCCGATGCGCCTTTCGCCTCAGGCGCATTTTTTTTCTTCTGTTCGCTCACGTTGTCCATTACTACTCCCCGCCTACCCCTGCGGCAATCGCCTGATGCCTGATTTTTCCGCGCTTCGGACATCGTCCCATATGTTGTCCAATATTCGGGCAAATGCCCCCCGAAATGAACATCACCGCTGCGCACTATATGGACTTCGTAACGTAAGTGGTGATTTCATGGGGATACACTGTTGCTCACACAACAACCACGTTGAATACAGGCTGTGGGCTCGCAACGGACGGCCTCAACAACCGCGGAGGAGCCGCGGACGACCGTCAGACCGAGCAACCTGATATTCGGCAAAGGAGGTTATATGGCAACACCAGAAGAACAGATCACTCCTGCTGACGCCGCCATCGTCACCACCGGAACCGGCCGTAAGGGCCCCGAGGAGCATGATCTTCCCCAAAGCCTCAAGGACGACATGGATCTGTGTTTGAAGATCCTGCGTGACGTACTGGGCGAATACAATCCCGATCTGCTTTCCACGTTCGACACCGTGCGTAATTACTCGGTGGAAGCCAGCGCTGAACACTTCGCCGAGTTGGGGGATCCGAACCCCGCACAGGATGGCCTGAAAGAGGCCGTGAACGTCATCGACAACATGACGCTGCACGACGCCCAGCTGTTGGCCCGCGCATTCGCCACGTATTTCCATCTGGCAAACCTGTCCGAGGAGAACTACCGCGTTTCCGTGCTCCATGAGCGCGAGAACAACGTATCCGGCGAGCAGGCGGTCGATCCGATTAACGAGCTCACCGTCGCCTACCACCAGCTCATCAACGAGATGGGCCCGGCCAAGGCCAAGGAGCTGCTCGACCAGCTTGAGTTCCACCCCGTCTTCACCGCGCACCCCACTGAAGCACGCCGCAAGGCAGTGGAAGGCAAGATCCGCCGCATCTCCGAATTGCTCGGGGAATACAAGATTCTCGGCGGCTCGGACAAGAAGGAATGTCTGCGCCGTCTCTACAACGAGATCGACGCCCTGTTCCGCACCTCTCCAATCGCGCTGAAGAAGCCGACCCCGGTTGAGGAAGCGGACACGATTCTCGACATCTTCGACAACACGCTATTCCACACCATCCCCAAGGTCTACCGTCGCTTCGACGACTGGATTCTGGGCGACCAGGCCGGACTCGTCGAACCTGTCTGCCCCGCGTTCTTCCACCCGGGCAGCTGGATTGGCTCCGACCGTGACGGTAACCCGAACGTCACCGCCAAGGTGAGCCGCGCTGTGGCCCGCAAGTTCTCCGATCACGTGATTGCCGCTCTCGAGGAAGCCACCCGTACAGTGGGCCGCAACCTCACGATGGAAGCCGAAACCACGCCGCCGAGCGCCGAGCTCAAGAACCTGTGGAGCCACCAGAAGGAAATGAGCGAGCGACTGACCGACAAGGCCGCCCTGATTTCCACCAAGGAGATGCACCGCGCGGTCATGCTGGTGATGGCCGATCGTCTGCATTACACCATCGAGCGCGATGCCGACCTCATGTACCACTCCTGCGACGACTTCCTCGACGATCTCAAGGTGGTGCAGCGTTCGCTGGCCGAGGCCGGCGCCAAGCGCTCCGCTTACGGCCCGTTGCAGGATCTGATTTGGCAGACCGAGACCTTCGGCTTCCACATGGTCGAAATGGAGTTCCGTCAGCACTCCGTGGTGCATGCCCGCGCCCTTGCGGACATCCGCGAACATGGTCTGCACGGCGAACGCGGCGATCTGCAGCCGATGACCCACGAGGTGCTCGACACCTTCCGCGCGCTCGGGGCCATCCAGAAGCGCAACGGCCTCAAGGCCGCCCGCCGCTACATCATCTCCTTCACCAAGAGCGCCCAGAACATCAAGGATGTCTACGAGCTCAACCGCTTGGCGTTCTCCCACCCGGAGGATGTACCGGTAATCGACGTCATCCCACTGTTCGAGCAGCTTGAGGATCTGCAGAACTCGGTGGATGTGCTCGAAGAAATGATTAAGATCCCCGAGGTTCAGGCTCGCCTGAAGGCCACCGGCAACAAGCTCGAGGTCATGCTCGGCTACTCCGATTCCTCGAAGGACGCCGGCCCGACTTCCGCCACGCTGGCCCTGCACTCCGCTCAGGAGCGCATCGCCAAGTGGGCCGAATCGCACGACATCGATTTGACCCTGTTCCACGGCCGCGGTGGTGCCGTCGGTCGTGGTGGCGGCCCTGCCAACCGTGCGGTGCTTGCCCAGCCGGTCGGTTCCGTCAAGTGCCGCTTCAAGCTCACCGAGCAGGGCGAGGTCATCTTCGCCCGCTACGGCAACCCGGTGCTGGCCATCCGCCACGTCGAGTCCGTGGCTGCGGCAACCCTGCTGCAGTCCGCGCCGAGCGTAGAGAAGCGCAACACCGACATGACCAAGAAGTACGCCGACATGGCTGCTCAGCTCGACGAGGCCGCGCACAACCGCTTCCTCGACCTGCTGAACACCGATGGCTTCGCCCCGTGGTTCTCGATCGTCACGCCGCTGACCGAAATCGGTCTGCTGCCGATTGGCTCCCGCCCGGCCAAGCGCGGCCTTGGCGCCAAGTCCCTAGACGATCTGCGTACGATTCCGTGGATCTTCTCCTGGGCTCAGGCACGCATCAACCTGGCCGCTTGGTACGGCCTCGGTACCGCATGCGAGAAGTTCGGCGATCTGGAGACCATGCGTCAGGCCTACGAGGAATGGCCGCTGTTCTCCACGTTCATCGACAACATCGAGATGTCCATCGCCAAGACGGACGAGCGCATCGCCAAGATGTACCTCGCCCTCGGCGACCGCGAGGACCTCAACAAGAAGGTGCTCGAGGAGATGGAGCTCACCCGCAAGTGGGTTCTGGACATCGTGGGTGACAAGTGGCCGCTGCAGCACCGCCACGTGCTCGGCCAGGCCATCCGCATTCGTTCGCCGTATGTGGACGCACTGTCCGTCACCCAGGTGCTCGCCCTCAGGTCGCTACGCAAGAAGGTGGACAAGGAAGAGCTCTCGCAAAGCCAGCAGGCAGGATTCATCTATCTGATCCTCTGCACCGTTTCAGGTGTTGCTGCCGGCCTGCAGAACACGGGCTGATCTACACACCAGCGCATATGAGGAAGCCCCGCTCGATGTGAGCGGGGCTTCCCCGTTTTTGTGTGCATCTTTCATCATCTTGCAATAATTCTTACATGTAAACAGAGAGTTCTTACATGAAAGAATTATTGAAAGGTGATGAAAGAACTTACTTTCACACGCGCCAATCATCCCAACACGTATCGGGATGATGGCCCATTCCCCTCGCGACGCAACTTGCCCACATCTTCGAGCTTCTTCAACAACCGGTATGCACTGATATAGCTCAGGCCGAATAGATCCATGACATCCGCCGTAGTGACGACACCATCATTTTTTTCGGCGAACTCCAGAACAAGGCCACTGCGCCGGGTGGCATCGATGTCACGCTGACGCACGTAAGACGCCAACCCCTCTGAACGTTTGTACACTTGGGCACTCAGCATATACGAGCGAGAGCTCCCACTGCCGACCCCCTCTACCAAACCAGCTTCCACCAAATTCTCAACAGCAGACACGATGCGTCGATGCTCCAAATGGGAGAAATCGCACAACTGGACCATAGTAAGCCTACGATGCTCGCGCAGTAGTGAGAGCACAATCAGCGACCAGACTGGCAACGGTGCCCCTCGTCGACGCTCCTCATCTCCAATCATGGTCACGAATGCCTCGTCAGGCACCACACGGCGGAGGAACAGAATGACTTCTTCGGCACTGGACTGCGAGTAATCCGGGAAAGAACCGCCTGCCGCAATCGACCCGGCATAGATGGTATCCACACCTCGCCCGGTACGTTCAACATATCCGGCAGCTTTCAAAATCAGAGCAAGCTGCGGATTACGGGAACGCGGTTGTGCAGTAAGCAGGTTATCTTCGGAGACACCCTCTATGAATCCTCCGGGATTAGCTATGGTCAACCCATCATCATCAACCAGGAACCTCACCGAACCCATTCGTGCATAATCGCGATGACAGAAAGCGTTAATCATTGCCTCACGGAATGCCCCTCGATCGAAGTCTGGCAGATCGACACGAATCAAGCCGCTCATGACTTCGTGGCTGGGATTCCACGGCTCCATCAGCTCGCCTACACGATCAAACATATCCACCAAGGGCAACACGAACGGATCCATATTGACCTTTGGAGACATGCCTTTCATCACTTGAAAAACAGCCGATGCGGCTGGAATCGATCGATGAATAGCATCAACCGAACCAATGGTGAGCAGACCAGCAACAGATGGCTGCAATCCATACGGGCCATCAACAACCAGCTCAAGTGCCCGATCGAAATCCTCATCCGTAAAAGACAACAACGAGTTTTGCGCATTGGCACTGCGAATATGGCTTCTCAACTTGTTCCGTGAGTCTGGATTCAAATCGTCCAACCGAGCCTCTGGGGCAGGTTGCGCACTGAAATCGTAGAACCGTTGCTGAGATAAACGGCTAATGAATTGGGAAACAAACAGCGGAACGACCTCAGGCGAGCCGTCTGCTTTCAGCCGGCGCTGTAGTGTCTTCCCCTGACTAGTAGACACGATTTGCTGACTGTTACCCACCTCAATACTGACTATCGGCACCTCGTCCTCATACAAGAGCGCCACGCGAGCGGGAAGCTGCGGAACAGTCTTATTGAAAATTAGTGCCGCAAGTCCATTGATATTGCGATGCTCGTCACATACGCCGGTCACAGTGCCATCGTCTTCAATACCGAGATACAGTGTGCCGCCTTCGGTATTGGCTAGAGCCACTACGTTGTCAACAATTTCATCATGCGATTGAGGGCGCTTCTGCTCGCTCTTGAACTCAACTGTCAAACTTTCTTTAGCCGGCAACATGAGCATCCCCTTTCACCATCTTGCAATAATTCTTACATGTTAACAGAGAGTTCTTACATGTAAGAATTATTGCAAGATGGTGAAAGGGGCAAAGAGACACCCATACTGCCATATCCAGTAAGGTAGTGCCCGCTTCGCGCCGGAGGTCCCTTTTTGCAGAATCCAAATCTACAATACCTGTGCCGTCGCTTATAGCATCGGCCATCATTCCTCGGCCGATGGCGCGAAGGTACTCCGTGAAATCCATTGGACGCAATGTCAACGTATCGACTTTGCCGACCGGGTACGAAGTGCCTGCATGTCGGGCAATACCCATGTAGGAGCCAGCCGCAATAACGTGATATTCACGAGCATCTTCGCAGAAATACTTCAGCGCAGTCAATGCACGCGGACATTCTTGAATCTCATCAAGGAGCACCAGGTATCTGTCGTGATAGGAACACCTGTTTCGAGGCTGATGTTACGCAATATCCTGCTCACATCCAGATCGCCGTCAAAGAAACTCCTCGCACGCTCATTGTTCATGAGGTCGATACGCGCCACTGCCTCATATCATGTACGCCCGAACTCCTCCGACAGCCACGTTTTGCCCGTCTGACGGGCGCCTCGGATAATGAGCGGCTTTCTATTTCGAGACGTCTTCCAAGCCTCAAGCTGCTTCATAGCCGTACGATCCATGACCAATCCCAATCTCCTACAGAAAATGTGCGAGTCGAACCCTTGTTCCGCACTAGTTATGGTGGAACGACCAACGATATCCACATATGCAGAGTAAAAAACGACAGCTCCCCTTGGTGAGGGGAGTTATCGGTTGCAGGCCGACTGAGGGGTAGTCGCGCTCAGCCAAGATCAGCACAAAACAAGCCAGACCGCACGCAGGCAAACGCGGCAATCGCCCTTTATATTCTTTTATAATTTTTTATAATCTCTGTCATCCTAAGAATCGGTAGGGGGGGGGGTGCCATCATCCATCGAATAACCTGCCCTTCCGTACGGCAGGTCCTTACGTTCGAACACCCACATGGTCTTGTCCGTGGATCTGTTGTCGGCAAGAATCGTCAACATGAACCGCTCACCGTCGTTCTTCACGTAACCGCATTGCACTGCACCTTCCGACTTGAGCCGGCTACGGACGACATCGTAGTCAAGCAGTCGCAGGAGTCCTTCTTGATATTCGGGAGCAATCCTCACACGGCAAAACTCACGTAATGCTTCGCGGAAGGAACCGTCATGACCATCAAGCATACGCTGAAAGAAATCGGGCACCATGATCGAACGCTGCGTATCGGTATTCAGATTGACTATAAATGACACCGGATAACGTACATTCAGATATTCAAGCAGCATTTTCATATCATCATTGCGCACCAAAATATTCTCAAGCCGGTTGTTGAGCATGCGGAGCTGGCGTTTGCCTCCACCATTGACGTAATACTGTTTCTTGTCCTCGCGCATACGGATTTCCGCCTGATTGATGAGGTCTGGAAGATCCCCTCCATCATCGGATTCGGCCATGCCTACGGATATATCCCAATCACCTTCCAGAAAATCCCGACGCATACGCGCCATCCGACGCATACTTTGGCTCACCGTATGGTTGCAGCTGACAATCACGAACTCATCGCCTCCGACGCGGTAGATCCTGTCGTCATCGAAGCAGGCACGCATCGCATCCGCAAGTTCGCACAACGCCGAATCGCCCTTGGCATGCCCCAAATGGTTGTTGATTTCATGCAGTCCGATCATGTCGACGTACACCACCGTCAGCGGCTGGTCATGCGTGGCCTGGATGTACTCCAAGTCGTCATCGTAGGCATTGCGGTTGAGCAGCCCCGTCAGCGAGTCCCTGCGGTAATTATCGGCATCGCCGCATGCCAATAGTCCGATGGGCAGATTCTGTCCGACCAGCACCACAGCCCAAGGGTTGGATGGGGAGCATGCGTGAGTGGGAATCACCGCGAATGTGACTACGCCGGTTTTGGCCAATACCTCGCTACGGTATATCCCCAGCATGGTTTCCTGCCTGTATAGCCGTTCCCGGAGTGAAGGCAGATTCAGATCGTCGAAGAATCGTCCGGCATCGTCAGGATGCACCACCCGGTTGGTGGCCACCGCACGCATGTAGGCGCCGAATTCGTCGACTTCCGGATCGGGAATCACCCCATCTCGTTTGATGGCACGGTATTCGCCTGTCGCCACATTCAACCGGGATATTTCCGCCAGACCATCAGCCAGGATTTCAAAGGCGTCGGCCGCCAACGCGGAGGCTCCCAACAGCACCCGGCCGTTAACGGTCACATGATCGCGATGCAGGTAATCGCACGACATATCCCAATAGTGCCGACCGTCGGCACGCTCGGCCAACAGCGTTTCCATCCGTTTCACCGGCAGTGGAGGGTAGAAATAATATCCTTGGATGTATCCGCATCCAATTGCTTTCAGCCAATCGACCTGTTCCTTGGTCTGGGCGCCCTCGGCGATGATCATCAGATGCAGCTTCTTAGCCATCACAATCATGGATTGGATGATTTTCATGCCTTTACCGGCATTCTCATCGCTCAGTTCGATGAACTTCGTGTCCAGTTTGATCACATCGACATTAATGTCTTTGAGCATGTTCAGCGAGGAATATGCCGAACCGAAATCATCCATCAGTACCACGATGCCTCTCGCATGCAGTTTGCGGATGGTATCCTTCACCACGGGCAGGTTTTTCGCCACGGCGCTTTCGGTGATTTCCACCTGCAACAGACGCGCGTCGATGTTATATTCGTTCAGCAGCCCGCCGATCACGTCGGCCACATCCATCTGGTTGATATCCATCATGGACACGTTCACGGAAACCGGTACCAGATTGCGTCCTTCATGCTCCCATCTGCCCAGCATCTCAGCCACGAAGCGCCATACGAACACATCCACATGGCAGATACGCCCGGCTCTTTCCAATACCGGGACGAACCATCCTGGGGGAATCACGCCATATTTGGGGTGATTCCAGCGCACCAACGCCTCGGCTCCTACAATGGTTCCCGTCTCCGCATTGCATTTAGGCTGCAGATAACAGCAGAATTCGCCGTTTTCGAGCGCATGATCGATGTCTTCGAATGTAAAGAAAGGCACCAGCTCGTCATTAGACGGCATTCCGCCCATTTCCGGCATGTCGGTCACGCGGTCTCCCTCTCGTCGAAAAAACTATCCGTGGTATTCGCCGTTGTACTGTATCAGAGTGACGTCCTCGACGCCGTCAATCGCACGGATACGCTCGGCGAACGCCATATCCTTGTCGTCGCAGAACACTTCAACGGCCATTTCCGTGCGTTCGCCACGCATGGTTTTGGATTTGACGAAGAATTTGGTACGCCCGAACGCACGCGTGATCTCATCGCCAACCATATCGCCCATATAGTGGATCACCGCAATGTATACGCGACCCTTGTCTTGATGCGAGTAGAACAGCGCCAACATACCGATCATCACCAATCCGGCAACAATCACCAGCACATACATGCCCGCACCCGCCGCGATACCTGAAGTAATCGACCAGAACAAATACAGCAGATCCATCGGATCCTTGACCGCGGTACGGTAACGCACAATCGACAACGCACCGACCATACCAAGGGAAATCACGATATTAGTACTGATGGACAACGTGACCATGCAGGTGAGCACGCACATGCCCACCAACGTGACCGCGAAACTGCGCGAATACACCACGCCCGTGTAGAAACGGCGGTACACGTAGTAGATGACGATGCCGACAATCAACGCCACCAGCAATGCCAACGCCATTTTGGGCACATTGTATTGGCTGAAGGATTTCAGCACCGACTTTTTGATCATGTCATTAACGCTCATAACGCTGTTCTTTCTCTCTTGCTTCCTTGATTCGTAACGTTTGATTTCGGGAAATGCCAGCCGATCATAGACTGTCTTTACAGGCTCGGCACGCTCCAGCCTTCCTGCCAGTAGCCGAATCCCCGCAAATACGAGGCTTTGTCATAACAGAGCACGTATTTCGAGGCCGATGTCAACTCCTGCGCCTTGCCTGGCAACAGATCGCGCACCACTTGCGGTAGAAATTCAGTGAATTTGACTTCCATCACCAGTTTTCCCGGCTCAAGCACAGGCAGTACCGGCAGCGTGGCGTCGAAAACATCGAATCCTCCAACCGCCGCACGCACGTTCATATCGAAAGTGACACGCACGGTGCCAGCGTCAAGAATCCACGGTTCGCGCTCATAATCGACGATCACACGCGGACGCAACACATTGCACATGCATTCCACATAAAACTCGCGACACAATTGATGCTCGCTGTCGCGCAAAAACTCGTAATCGCCGGCAAGAATGCGGTCGAACTGCTCATGGGTGAGCGGCGCATCCTCCTTGTAAATCCAACTGTCGCTTTTGCGTTTGCGTTCCAGTTTGATCACGCGGTCGCTGTAATCGTAGATGCGAATACGGTATTTCTTGCGCAGCAGCACACCATCGACTTTTTCCCGATATGCGGTGTTCCAATAATCGTCGAAATACAGGCTGCGAATCATATAGCCGCCGTTGCTCGCATGTTTGTCGAGACCAAGCAGCGGCGCCATACGCACGTTCAAATCGGCTTTTTGCGCGTATGAGATCAGATATTTGAGCTCATGACGGAACCGTTCCTTGGCGGTGCTCGGCGGAACGGATAATTCTTCGCTGACCCGACGTTTGACACGCTGCAGCAGCGACGTTCCTCGATTGCCACCATCATTGAACATTGGCATCCTCCACAATGCTGCCGCCGGCTTTCACATAGAAGCACTTGGTGCCGTAGATCTTGTTGCCGTCGGTGACGTAGTAGTCAAACGCGTCCTGAGTCTCGCCTGATGCGTTGCGCACGCTCACTTTGATGAAGTACTGGCCTTCACCGGGCATGTCCATCACGGCTTCCGGCAATACGAGGTCGCTCTGTGTGAACACTACATCCTTACCTTCGTAATCCTTGGACACGGTGACGGTATAACGCAAATCCTCATCGTTGAAATCGTAGGAGACATCCCAGCTGAGTTTGAGCTTGCCATTGGTAGGGGTAGGTGTGCCGATGTAGAACGGCATGGGCTTGTTGAACCCGGTTTGGTATGTCTGGTAGTTCTGTTCGATTTCGCTGTGCAGCTGGTTCGCGATCACATCATATTGGCTTTTGGTAACGCCTTCATACATGGAATCAGGCATTTTCCACACATATTGTTCCGTAATGCTGCGGTAATGCTTCACCATGGAGTTGATGCGATTGGCATTCATGTACTTGTATTCGTCTTGTATTGCCTTGTCGAGCGCAGTTCGGAACGACTTGGTCTGCAAGCAGCGGCTAAACAGCATGTTGCCCCAGTAGTTGCTGATGCCGTTCTCCCAGCTTTTGCCGTCGGAACGTTGTTTGATCTCATATTCCTTGCGCATGAGCATGCCGTCGTTGTCCCAGTCGAGCACGTAGAAGGTGTCGGAATTCGTGGGACTATACAGGTACATATTGCGGCTTTGCGTATCGGTATTGCCGGTCAACAGCTGGAATGCCATCCAGTATGCGAGATTTTCGGTATCGAAATATTTGCCGAGAATGTCGCTCATCGGCACTGAATAATCGTTGAGCGCGTTCAACATGGCAATCAGTTTGGT
>OKVT01000073.1_pt1 | contig 75810 bp, 88 predicted proteins | sample 1606951 | NCBI WGS metagenome assembly OKVT01 (sample SAMN03281019, study PRJEB24777) | human gut metagenome | isolation source: fecal sample PR141 from 1 month old male Chinese infant, vaginal delivered... | place: Singapore | collected 2005-11-08
GGTTCGGGGAGGAGAGGCAGGGAAATAGTCCGACTACGCCCTGCCTCTTACTCTACTCAGCACATGGCAGGGCTTCGTCTATGTGGCGTTCATCATTGATGTGTTTGCCGGATACATCGTGGGGTGGCGGGTCTCATCGTCCATGGAAACGACATTCGTGCTGGATGCACTGGAGCAGGCGTTATGGGCCCGTCGACCGTCCGGCACGGTCCATCACAGTGATAAAGGTTCTCAGTATGTATCGCTGGCCTACACACAGCGGCTTAAGGAAGCCGGATTACTGGCATCAACAGGAAGTACAGGCGACTCGTATGACAACGCGATGGCGGAGAACATCAATGGTCTTTACAAAGCGGAGGTAATACACCGTAAGAGCTGGAAAAACCGTGCAGAAGTGGAACTGGCCACACTCACGTGGGTGGACTGGTATAACAATCGACGATTGCTGGAAAGGCTGGGCCATACTCCTCCGGCAGAAGCAGAAAAAGCTTATTATGCTTCCATCGGAAACGATGATCTGGCAGCCTGAGTTCACAGATAAAACACTCTCCAGGAAACCCGGGGCGGTTCAAAGTGATAGTCTTAATACTAGTTTTTAGACTAGTCATTGGAGAACAGATGATTGATGTCTTAGGACCGGAGAAACGCAGACGGCGTACTACACAGGAAAAGATCGCTATTGTTCAGCAGAGCTTTGAACCGGGAATGACGGTCTCCCTTGTTGCCCGGCAACACGGTGTGGCAGCCAGCCAGTTATTTCTCTGGCGCAAGCAATACCAGGAGGGAAGTCTTACTGCTGTGGCCGCAGGAGAACAGGTCGTTCCTGCCTCTGAACTTGCTGTTGCCATGAAGCAGATTAAAGAACTCCAGCGCCTGCTCGGCAAAAAAACGATGGAAAATGAACTCCTTAAAGAAGCCGTTGAATATGGGCGTGCAAAAAAGTGGATAGCGCACGCGCCCTTATTGCCCGGGGATGGGGAGTAAGCTTAGTCAGCCGTTGTCTCCGGGTGTCGCGTGCGCAGTTGCACGTCATTCTCAGACGAACCGATGACTGGAAATATAGGGGCAAATCCACATCCTTACTTTTCCGTAAGGATTTTAGCGGGTCAAAACAGCGTTCCATGCCGGACTGATGATCTACATACTTAGAGTCACATACCAAAGTAAAACTATGGATGTATGCAAGCCTGCATCGTCAGGAGGTTAAATTTCAGACCTGCCAGTTACCGCGTAAATGGCTTGATATATGACTAATTTATTTGCACAGGATTTTTACGACAACGCTCTGAACCAGCAGTTGACGGGATATATAGTTGAGCTCATTACAGATAAAGCTTTTCTGTATCTCTGGCGGTGGTCATAGACCAGTAATCGTTATTGGTTGTTCTATATTATCCCGTATGACGGTACAACGTTTTTAACAACTGGCGCTGTCACAACATAAGCCACCCCAAAATATTATATGAGTAACAATAGTCTATATAGGAGCGTAAATTACCTACTATCAAATACTTACTCCAATAGCATTTCTGTCTATTCTATTTCAATTCTTTAATAGAAAAATAAGGTTAGATAATATATGACTCCCTCCCCCTATCCAAGAAATAACTTTAATACAGAGCTAATTCAATCATGTATGAATGGAGAACACTTTTCACTTTTAATTGAAATATCACCAATCAGAAGTAAAAAAAACATCATGGCTCTTAAGGAGTATTTGGTTGATGGTTATTCAAAGCAAGAAAGTTGTGAAAGGAACAATGTTTCCATTAGTTATTTTTGCCTATGCCTAAAAAAACTAAACTATACACACAGTATTGTTAGTGCTCTTAAATATTTCTACCGTGAGTAAACTGTAACTGAAGTCTTGATTCTTACGCTTAGACACTGCTAAGCCGTTATGGCATAGCTGATAATTTATATTGCACTATGTCAGCTACTGTAAGATAATATAAGCTATTTTAAAGAAAACTCTGTCATTCATCATTTTGTTTAATGATAGGTTTTGTTATTAATATAAAAGAACATGCTCATTCATTAAAATAAAAACAAGATGTTCTTTTATTATTTTCATTCCCTACGGGGTTAGTCCTTGATTCATTTTCAGTATCTTCTAACTCATTCATTTGCCGATTACTTTAATTCACAGTCTTGTTTTTTATCCTGCCTATTGGAGATAAAAGTGGTATCGATGGATGCCGAGTGTGTTGCACATGCAGTATTCTCAGGAATAAGAACTGTCACTTCCAAAACACGCGATATATGATTGAATCTCTGTGGGGGGATAAAAACTTGCCTTTTTCCGCAGTCTGAAAACAGGATGGGGGCGACGGATGGTTACGCAGGCAAGGGCGAGGTTCGGAAATAAATCAGAGATTATATTCTGAATTATTACAATAGCACCAGACCTCACCATTACAACGGTAGTTTGACGCTGGAGGGATCAGAAAACAGATACCGTTTTTACTGTAAACGGTGGTCATATATGGACTCTCCTGGTGATATAAGTACTGGTTCGAAACGGTTTACGACTATATATCCGGCGTCATCAGTAGGTTCAATGAACCGCGCAATAATGTTATCCGAGCCCTGTTTCCTAATCACTACGCCGGTATTTGATTAGCCAAGTCAAGTTCATCTTGCCATCACTATTTTTCCATACCGCATTACTATCTAATACAGTCGCACGAGCGGCCTTCTAATTTGAGGGTTTCGAGCCCTGAAGAGGCATATCCCATCGTTTTACAGATATTGCAGAAATTGGTACGCAATATGCTGCTTCTTCCTGGAGTTTCTTCCTGGTATTTGTATCGAAGTCTACATTAAGCAGGTCGAACTTCCAGCTTTCCCGATAAAACCTTATAATATCCTTGGGACAAAGGAGAATAAACTGGTTTGTCGTAAACATAGAAACAGCCTGCACAGAGTAATATTCCCCCGGTTTTATATTTTTTTTACCCCATACTGCATTGGAAAAAAACTCCTCCGGATATTCACTTGTTTTAATAATGTAGCTATGTATTTTGAAGTCACTTATACCTGAGAGCTTAATAACTGAATGGGTAAAAATTACTGGTAATACGGTTATTTGAGTCGATATAACTAATAATATCATCAAGGATGCGACAAATGCAGAACTAATTCTTTTAGAAAGTTTATGCTGTGGATTCATTTTTAGATAAATGAGGCCGGGAAGTATTGTCAGAATAAAAATAAAATATGACATGAAAGCCAGTTCAGCTATCACTTTGAAATTAATACTCTTATCTGAAGTTTCAATATTCCTAAAAACCATCTCCAGTGGAATTACCTGAAGATGCACCAGTAAAGCAATAGACAACGGAATGATAAGATAGATCTGAACACGTCTCAACAGTTTCATTCTATTATTTTTAAACGATAAGTCATATTCAAGATACCTCGTGTTTATTATGGCTGAAATAACAACTATTAGTACTCCTATACTTAAAATAGATAACCAGCCAGAGTTATCTTTAACACTCTGGTCAAAATCAAATGCACAGTATAACACGTATATAAAGGCCATGGGGAAGAGGCCAGATAACATCATTACAGATAAAAAATTACCCTGAATCTTATTGTAAGCAGGAAGATTTTTTATATCATAAGGAATAACTATTGGTATAAAAAAAGATGTTATAAAAAAAATAAAAATGATCATAATCAATGATAGAATAGTTGTACAACAAACCAATACCAAGATGCTTTTAATATTCATCACATCAAAGAAAATATCAAGTCGATCCAGACGACTGAAATATCCCCAGAGAACTATCAACGCAATCCCTGATATAATACTTGATGGTGTTAATACTGAAACTATTAGCGTCTTCCACTTCTGATTCATTTTAACTTCCTGGTTTTGCTATAAAGAGAGCATAAAAAAGAGTGAATAAGTTATTACACTTCATTGTTTGACTCCTCGCAGTAACCTTTCAGGAAGGTTGTCGGATATTTTTGATAAATTATGTCATAAACATATTATTGTAAGTAATGATTTCACTAAATTTATTTGATCGTCGTCATAATATTTTTAATCTGAATATAGAAGATGATTGTGTCATATGCAGTATGATATAAAACGTTAAAAGTGACTGAATAGATAACAGTTCATGCATGAACAAGACCATAACATAACATAATAAAATATGCTTATTATGCATAACCTTATGTTGTGACTAAGCCGCCTTAAAACTGAGAAGTAGCTAAGAATATGGCGTCAGACACCTTCAGTTGTCGTAGAAGGTTATCTGCAGGATTTTTCTCCGTATCTGCCTGTTCCTGGCATTACCCCAATTCTCCCAAAAACGGTAAACCAGCTCTCAGCCCGCACCATGACTGGCTTAAGACGGGATCCCTGCGGCAAAATGCGCCTTTACGCATTTGGTTTTACCCGCAATAATGCGTGATAATCAAACAAAAGGATCCGCGCGCTGCGATTTATTGTCGTGGAAGGATCCGGGCGTTCAGGTCAGAATACCTGTATCCATAAACAGTGCGTGTGCTACGTGAAAAATAACTCATGAACAATGTCATTCCCCTGCAGAATTCACCAGAACGCGTCTCCCTGTTACCCATTGCGCCGGGGGTGGATTTTGCAACAGCGCTCTCCCTGAGAAGAATGGCCACTTCCACGGGGGCCACACCGGCCTACCTGCTGGCCCCGGAAGTGAGTGCCCTTCTTTTCTATATGCCGGATCAGCGTCACCATATGCTGTTCGCCACCCTCTGGAATACCGGAATGCGTATTGGCGAAGCCCGGATGCTGACGCCGGAATCATTTGACCTGGATGGAGTAAGACCGTTTGTGCGGATCCTGTCCGAAAAAGTGCGTGCGCGACGCGGACGCCCGCCAAAAGATGAAGTGCGCCTGGTTCCGCTGACAGATATAAGCTATGTCAGGCAGATGGAAAGCTGGATGATCACCACCCGGCCCCGCCGGCGGGAGCCGTTATGGCCGGTCACGGATGAGACAATGCGCAACTGGCTGAAACAGGCGGTGAAGCGGGCTGAAGCTGACGGCGTGCATTTTTCGATTCCGGTCACACCACATACCTTCCGGCACAGCTATATCATGCACATGCTCTATCACCGCCAGCCCCGGAAAGTCATCCAGGCACTGGCTGGTCACAGGGATCCACGTTCGATGGAGGTTTATACCAGAGTTTTTGCGCTGGATATGGCTGCCACGCTGGCAGTGCCTTTCACAGGTGACGGGCGCGATGCTGCAGAGATCCTGCGTACACTGCCTCCCCTGAAGTGACAGCATACGCTCTTCCTTATATAAGCGGAGGTAAGCAGAACAGGCATAACATAAGCTATAGCAGGTAGATAAACTGTAGTGAGTAAGCCGTGTTTTATGTAAGGAACAGGCAGATGGCAGCTCAGCCACAGACAGTGCAGCAGGAAACTGAATATAAACTACAGTGAGCACATCACTCACTGCACCTGTTAATATAAACTGTAGTCAGTAAAGAGTCTCTCTTATCTGACTACAGTTTATGTTCAGCGGGATTTGAAGAGTTTTTCCAGGTCATCCAGCGTGATGCCCAGTTTTTCAAGCAGGGCAAGCTTCTCCGCCATCTCCGGACTGATTTTTTCCGCAGGTGAAGGTGGCAACTGATTTTCCTTACTCTCATCATTCGGCGCTTTTAACCGGGGACGCCGGTAGTGAATACAGAAGAATTTTGTCCGCCCCCGCTGGATCTCCGTGTAATCAAGATATCCAATCTCGCGCAACTGCTCCATTGCCCGTCTGACCGTCTGGTTCTGGGAAAATACAGGAGACTTCAGATTGAGGCGTGCACGCAGCCGCGCCAGCGATATCGGTGCCGGATCCCGGGGCAGGCTCTCTATAAAGGTGTAAAGTGCCTGGGCGGACTCCCGTCGCTTCAGGGCATTAATCGCCTTAAGCTGAAGAAGGACCTTTCTGTCAAACTGGTACAGTTCAAAAAGGCGGGGATCAGCCTGTAACTGAACAATATCCCGTTCAGTATCGTAGTAGGCTGACTGTACCAGATGGGTGATGTATTCCCGGGTGTGCTTCTCATCGGTGCGGGAAAAGGAGATCACGGTACCGGCAATGCGTTTCAGGGAAGGGCTGATGCGCTCACGCAGCCTGCGTGATGACTGGCTTGAGGGTATACCACACAGTTTTGCAAACTCGACAAAAGGCAGTTCAACTTTGTCACCAATCACGTTATGGCGGGCAAAGGAATGAATGATCCCCACCCAGGTCTTGAAATCGTTATCCATATCCAGCCGGGGGCCGGTGATCTCAACCTTATCGAATCCTTCTGCACGGGCCAGAGAAAGACGCGTCAGTTCTTCCGTGGCATCGGTGCGTGACAGTGTATTTTTTTTACTGTTCTTCAGTGACTTAAGGGTAGGTACAAAGACGCCCAGACGCATCAGCGCCACAGGTTGTACGGTGTTGTTATTGTTTGGTGTCAGTGTCACCAGCTCACCGGACGACTTATCCACCTCGCCGAACAGTTTTTTGATGTCTGAATTTTCGTTTTCCAGAAAGCCTCCTGCCTGTGGACAGTAAAAGAATAAACAGAAAATCGTGTGTCAGAACCCCGTCAACTGACTGAAGAAAAACCTGCAGTCTGTATTTAACAACTGAGTCTGGCGTACTGACCATAGTTTATGTCATTAACTTACTTCAGTATATGCATTACTGAATACAGCTTATCATGAACCTGTTACAGTTTATCCATAACATGCCACAGCTTATGTGAACGTGGTCCCGGCCCATGAGTGACAAGGTTTGCAGCGATATGGGGATCTTTAATGGATCCTTTGTTGATCATTCATGGATCTGTTTACTGGATCGAGCCTCCGGATATGTGGATAAATCATCCCAGGGAAACAGCATACACAACCGCTTATAAGGGCTTCAGGGCGTACCTGCTCACTGTAACTACAGATATATTGCGCTTCCTCGCCGGTTCGCGGGCTTCGCCCGGTCACCGGTCTGCGGCGAGCACCGACAACATACAGACAGAAGTCGCCTGATATACCGATAATGTATATATACCCCTCCTATACTGCGTACTCTCTGAGGATGTGCAATGTGATTTATGCAGTGGCGTTCGTCAGGAATGTGTAGTGGATCATAAAATCAGGACACCGGAATAACCTGTTTCCATTTTTCTTCATGCGGCAAGGCGATAAACCACCATTGTTTGTATGAGGTCGATAAACGTTGTAATAAGCATTTATCCACTGATTTATTCGCGTACTGCATGGCAATCACCATAACCACCTTTCGGAAGCCATTCACTTTTAAGGCTGCGAAAGACTCTTTCCATCGGCGAATTATCCAGACAATTCCCTCTGCGACTCATACTTTGCATTACCCCATAACGCCAGAGTAACTTTCTGTATTTATTGCTTTTATACTGAACACTTTGATCTGAATGAAACAGCAGGCGACCATCACGCGGTCGAGTTTCCAGTGCATTACGCAAAGCCCTACACACCAACTCAGCATCAGCGGTTAATGAGAGGGCTGAACCGATAATCCGCCGTGAATTATCTCATTCTTTCACTGGCAAGATTATAAACGTCACTGCGCTCACGTTTACCCACAGCTACAACAGCGATAATTAATTGTTCGTCAATCACCTGATAGACCAGGCGAAAACCTGACGCACGTAATTTTATTTTGTAGCAGTCCTTTATCCCGCGCAGTTTTGCGGAAGGAATATGCGGATTGTCGCAGCACTTTTTTAGCTTTTTCGCAAACTGTTGCTGAATAGTCTTGTCCATTTTTTGCCACTCTTTCAGCGCATCTTCCCTGAATTTTACCTGATACCTCATAGGTATTTATCCAGGTCTACATCATGCAGCGGTTGGTTGCTGCGTTCGGCTACCAGTTTAACCAGCTCCTGATCGTCCAGGGCATCGAGCATCTTTTCGTACAGCTCTGCGGGTACACAGTAGAAAGCAGGCTGATTACGGTTCAGGATAGCGACCGGGAAACCATCACCGGCGCTGACTGTCGCCATCGGATTTTTCTTCAGCTCGCTGACACTGGCGCTTGTATCACTGAGAATAATGTTAGGCATAGGCCACCTTTCAAGACTGTTTAACCAGTCTCAAAGATACTCCTTACATGACCTGTTAACAAGTCTTTTATTGTTTTTTGTACAGATGGACAGAATCACCTGAACGTCCAGGTAGTGCGGGAATTAAACAAGGGGCGTAAAAAAGGCCGCTTGCGCAGCCTGATAGTGGCATTCAGCGCTGATAGAGCCGAACCCACTCGATGATCTCGTTAAGCTGGTCGTTATCCAGTTCCGCGCAGTTCGCAAAAATCGCTTCCGCCACGCGCCCCTGATGCTTTTCAGTCGTGGAACCGATACCCGCCACGCCGCCATACCTTGTTGTCCGTTGTCAGTAAGGACTTGCCGCCCCGTTGATGTGACAAACTGTTGAGCCTTGATTTCCATCATATTATCCCTGTTTGAGCGCTTTGCTGTGGCATCACTATACCAGGGGAGATCTCGCGTTGCCAGCAGAACTGGACGGAATAACCTGAACGTCCATTCTGGCATGGCATCAATGAATGTCCGTTCTATGCCAGAGGTGGGCGTCACCCACCCGTATCCTAATATGATACTCTAACGCGCCCAACGGTCTTGTCTAACCCCTCGCCTGCTCAGAGACAATGTCTAACTATGCGGTTTGATGTGAATGGTGACTTGCAATGTACAACAATTTAATGATAATGCAAAATATATTGTACGTTTTTCATGTTTGTGTACAGTGTGATTGAACTTTGTACGCAATATATGGGCAGGGAATCTATCTCAGAGGAAAACTATGAAACGAGATTACGGTAGTGTCGGTACCATAGCGTTCAGAGCAAGTGCTTTACTTCAGGCCATGAGTCGGGATATTGAGGAGCAAAGAAAAGAATTCAATCTGACAGAGTATCATCAAACATATACTCGTAATGCGGTCGCAAAATTGCCGAAGCTGAGCCGACGCATCGTAGAACTGGCCGTTAAAGAAATGGAAGAAAGTGGCTATGAATTTAATAAAAAGCGGGTAGGCAACGTCGAGCAATATGCATTAACAATTCAGAACGTTATTGATATTTACGCTCACCGACAGATACCAAAATATCGCGATGTTCATAAAGAACCTTACGTAATTTTTGTCGTCAACTTGAAAGGTGGGGTTTCAAAAACCGTCAGCACAGTAACGCTGGCGCATGCACTACGAGTACATCCGGATTTGCTGCGTCATGACCTTCGTATCCTTGTGATCGACCTTGACCCGCAGGCGTCCAGCACTATGTTTTTGGACCATACCCATAGTATTGGTACTGTCCTTGAAACTGCCGCCCAGGCAATGCTAAATAATCTCGATGCTGAAACACTGCGAGAAGCGGTTATCCGACCCACTATGATTCCTGGCGTTGATGTCATCCCTGCTTCTATTGATGACGGCTTCGTAGCAAGCCAATGGGAGTCTTTGGTTGCTGAACACCTTCCTGGTTTTAAGCCTTCTGAGGTACTCAGGAAAACCATCATTGACCGTATCGCTGATGATTATGATTTTGTCTTTATTGATACTGGCCCTCATCTTGATCCATTTCTTCTCAATGGCCTGGCTGCGAGTGATTTACTTCTCACCCCTACTCCCCCGGCGCAAGTTGATTTCCATTCAACTCTCAAATATTTGACTCGTTTACCTGAAATGCTAGAACGTTTGGAAGAAGAAGGCGTTGAGCCCCGCCTGAGTGCGAGCATAGGGTTTATGTCCAAAATGACCAGTAAGCGCGATCACGAAACTTCCCATAGCCTGGCTCGTGAAGTGTATGCGAGTAATATTCTTGACTCATCGCTTCCGAGATTGGACGGGTTCGAACGATGTGGTGAATCTTTTGACACTATCATCAGTGCTAACCCTGTTTCGTATCCAGGAAGTGCAGAGGCATTGAAAAAAGCTCGTACCGAAGCGGAACGATTTACTAAAGCCGTTTTTGACCGCATTGAATACATTCGGGGAGCATCCAAATGAAAAAGGTTTTAGCTCGAGGGCGAGTTCTCGGCAATAGCAATTCAGAGTTCGCTCGCATGCTTGAAGGTGACGGAGAGATCAAAACGTTTACTCTTAAGTCTGGGAAACAAGCAAAATTCATTAAAACGGTTGTATTAAGCGGAGATATAGAATCTAAAACGTTCGTTGATGCATCTGTTAATGGACGTGATCAGACTATGCTTTCGCGTGAGTCAGTTAGTGACATAACTCGCACGATTAAACTTCAGCAATTTTTTCCGGCTATTGGCCGGGAAGTAGATGGACGAATTGAAGTATTAGACGGTACGCGTCGTCGCGCTGCCTGTATCTATAACAACGTAAAATTCGAAATACTGGTTACAAAAGACAGTATTGATATTGCCGACGCGAGACAACTTGCAAAAGATATACAGACAGCCAGAGAGCATAGCCTCCGAGAACTAGGAAAACGCCTTGAAGTTACTTATGGGGTAAGTATGACAAAAGAAGAGATCGCTCAGGCTGAAAGCATCTCTCCGGCAAAAGTAACACGCGCATTTCAGGCGGCATCAGTACCGGATGAAATGATCTCTGTATTTCCGGTAATCAATGATATTTCGCTGTCGGACTATCAATTTTTGTTGAAACTGTCTGAAAAGGTAACCAACAAAAAAATGTCAGTGGAAGAGTTTATGGATAGAGTTCGCCAAAAACTGATGGCTTTACCTGACTATCCAACAATTGAGAAAAGCAAAATTCTGGCGGTCTTCAGGTCTGAAGGAAAATTGCTTACAGACCGGCCTGTAAAAACAGTTGAAACTGAGAAGTTGAAAGAGTTTTCTGATCGTAACCAATTTGCCAGAAAGAAGACTGACCCCAGAAAGCGTCTTGTTGTTTATGAGTTCTCCCGCATATCTAATGAGGTGCAGTTAGAAATCGATGAGGCTATAAAAAACATTCTAAGAAAACTGCCTGAATAGGGTATGGCGGGTTAATATCAGGATGCCAAATGGCATCCTTTTTGTGCACAGAACCCCCAGCTAGGCACTGTCTCTTATACACAAATCCCCACCCGGGGATTTGTGATGTCAGTCAGTCTGCTTTAGGGGGGACTCTTTCAATCCGGTAGTTTCCTTCCTCCTCGGCAGCGATTTTTTGAACTTTTTCTTCACCCGTTGATCTTCTCTTATATTTCATTTTCTTCGGGGCTGTTATGGTACTTTCTGATTGTTATTCATAGGCTAACGAGCAGTTTGGACATACCCGTCTCTGTGATCCGCGTCGTACACGACGCCTTGTGTCACAGGCCTCTTCTCTCGCTCAGCATGCAGGTCTTTCTATTGTGAAATCATCTCAGTCCACTGCTCAGGTTGAAGGTGCGTATCGCCTGATACGTAACCCGTCTGTGTCCCCGCAAGCCGTTGCCGAAGCCGGATTTACCGCCACTGCAAGGGCATGTGAGGCACATCCGCTGCTCCTCGCACTGGAAGACACCACCACCATTAACTTCAGCCACAGTACAGCATTTGATGACCAGGGGAATACCCCACTAACCTGAAGACGCGCGGGCTGCTGGCTGATAGAGGAATACCACAAGGCGTGAAAAAGTGGTGGTACATGTGTGGAATCGCTGCGAATGCAGACCCGGGATAACCTTGAGCGCATGGTGGTTATCAAGGCATTTATCGCGGTACGGGGGCTGGGCCTGCGGCAGGGAGGCGTCAGTGAAGAAACACAAAATGACAGCTATGAGAAAATACTGACGCCGACAGAGTGAAAACTGCTGTGGGTTAAGCTGGAAGGAAAGCCGCTTCCGGCGCAGGCACTGACCCTGAAATGGGCCTGACTGAAACTGGCTAAACTGGGGCGATGGCATGACAGCAAACGCACAGGCCGCCCCGGTTGGGTGGTTATGTGGGATGGCTGGTTCAGACTTCAGGATATGGTTGAGGGTTACCTGGTGATGAAGTCTCTTGATCAGGAGATCTGATCAAGAGACAGGGCTATGCCGGAGGATATTTATTGCAATTTTCACCACGCTTTTTTTATGCTTATTTTACTGAATATAAAGTGTTTTTTTTAATTCTTTCATAGTGAAATCACCATGAATTTTCTTTTTTCAAAGTCTGGCGACCGGTAGTTCGTTCCAGCGGGTTGTGTATGCAGGTGACAACATCTCACGCTTCATCTGCCACTCTGTTGCCCTGACGGCTGCCGGACGTGGCGTTGTATCGCCGGAGAATATCGCGTTCACCCGCTGGCTGACGCACCTGCAGAACGGTGTGCTACTGGATGAATAAAACTGCATGATGCTGCATGAACTCTGGTTACAGAGCGGTATTGGCCAGCGTCGCTGGGAAGGATTACCGGATGATGTCAGGGAAACCATCACCGTGCATTTCACCGCCAAAAGAGGTGACAGGTGTGACTTCTGGAGTAACGAGGATGTTTCAGTGTGGAGGAACCGTCTGTGTGACAACGTGCTGCCAGAAAAAAACATGCCGTTTGAGCTGCTGACGGTTCTGCCCTCCCGCCTGGATGTTGAAGTGAATGGCTTTAACGGTGGTGTTCTGAAAGATGTTCCCTCTGCATATAACTGGTATACGGAACAGTATGGCATGAAGTGGCCTGTGGGGCGAACTGGAATGGTCTTCCCCGACAGATGACGATGAGCTGCCGGAAGTCACCGGACCTGCGTGGATAGTCGACAATGTGGCGCATTATGGCGGATGAAGTATGACGGAGACGGGCGGGCAACCGCCCGTTTCTTTTCCGACAAAGGATGTCGCCGTGCTCCTCTTTTTACTGCGCCAGCTGACGCGGCGCGGCAGGAACGCTGCCTGTGGTCAGTGTCCCGCGTCCGGCGGGCACGGGACGGGCGCTTTTACTGCTCCCGGCTGGCGTCGGTGACAGTGTACGCCAGCCCGTCGCCCTTTTCTGATGAACGCCCTTCAAGCCGCTTTCGCGGCATAGCCTTGCCGTCAAAAAGACGACGGCTGCGGTATTCCACGGTCGGCCTGACCCGTTACCGGACGCGGTGAACAGCCCACAGGCAGCGGGGAACGGGCACCACAGGGGTGCCCTCCCGGTGTCCTCTGTAAGAGAAGGAGTTTTGTATGTCCCGTTTTGTCCTCGGTAACTGCATCGATGTTATGGCGCGTATCCCTGATAACGCCATTGATTTCATATTAACCGACCCGCCTTACCTAGTGGGCTTCCGTGACCGTTCCGGACGCACCATTGCCGGTGACGTTAACGATGACTGGCTGCAACCTGCCAGCAATGAGATGTACCGCGTGCTGAAAAAAAACGCGTTAATGGTCAGCTTCTATGGCTGGAACCGCATTGACCGCTTTATGGCAGCCTGGAAACGCGCCGGATTCAGCGTGGTTGGCCACCTGGTCTTCACCAAAAACTACACATCCAAATCTGCGTATGTCGCGTACCGTCACGAATGCGCTTACATCCTGGCAAAAGGACGTCCGGCGCTGCCTCAGAAGCCATTGCCCGACGTGCTGGGCTGGAAATATTCAGGCAATCGTCATCACCCGACGGAAAAGCCCGTTACCAGCCTGCAACCGCTGATTGAGAGCTTCACACACCCGAACGCGATTGTGCTGGACCCGTTTGCAGGCAGCGGCTCAACCTGCGTGGCCGCCCTTCAGTCCGGACGCCGGTATATCGGTATCGAGCTGCTTGAACAGTATCACCGTGCCGGACAGCAACGACTGGCCGCCGTGCAACGGGCCATGCAGCAGGGGGCCGCGAATGATAACTGGTTTGAACCGGAGGCTGCGTAAATGAACTATGCCGGACACGAAAAACTGCGCGCCGAAGTGGCGGAGGTGGCCAATACCATGTGTGACCTTCGGGCCAGGCTGAACGATATGGAGCATCGCTGTCGCTTTGATTCCGATGTGCTTGTTGAACGCCTGACACGTCAGACGCTGTATCGCGCCAATCGCCTGTTCATGGAGGCGTATACCGAAATTCTGGAACTGGATGCGTGCTTCAAAGATTGAGAAGGAGATGAGAATGTACGGAACATGCGAAACGCTATGCCGGGAGCTGGCAGCAAAGTATCCGGGAGACACGCCGTTGATGCTGGTTATCTGGTCCCCGGAAGAGATTCAGGCCCTCGCTGACGGAATGGATATTTCCCTGTCCGATCATGAAATCAGGACCGTCCTGGCGCGCCTGGAGGACATCCCGGAAGACCAGCGGACTGAGTCCGGTATTTCTTCCGGCGTGGCGATGGAGATTATCAGCAACGTGAGCGAAAACCGCCAGGTGACCGTCCCGGCTGAACTGCTGGCGTCCCTGATTCAGACCGCCGAACAGGCACTGTGGAAACGTGAATGGGCCGCCCGTGATTACGGCCTCGCCGTCCCGGAATGCGTCACCCGCCGTCAGGCGGTGGTTAATCAGGCCCGCATCCTGCTGAAAAACAACACACACGAAAACGACTGATGTTATCGCCGCCTTCGGGCGGCGATTCAGGGAGACCATTAATCATGAACAAAACGCTGAATGCACTGGTTTGTCACCACGCCCGTAACCTGCTGCTGGCGCAGGGCTGGCCGGAAGAGACGGATATTGAACAACTGAATCCGCACTATCCGGGCTGGATCAGCATTTATGTGCGACTGGATGTATCCCGGCTGGCGACGTTACTTATCAGCCGCCATGATGGCGTGCTGCCGCCGGTCCTGGCGTCTGCCATGCAAAAACTGACCGGAACCGTGGCGGAACTTGTACTGTCCGGCAGCCAGTGGCAGGCGCTGCCGGTACTTCCGGCAGACGGAACGCAGGTGTTTTTCCCGTATGCCGGTGAATGGCTGACGGAGGAAGAAATCAGGGCAGTTCTTGATGCGGTGCGCAATGCAGTACGAAGCATCTGTTACCAGGTGGCAGACGATGCGCGGCGTATCCGGGCGGCGCTGACCACCACCGGTCAGACGTTGCTGACCCGGCAGACGCGCCGCTTTCGTCTGGTCGTGAAGGAAAGCGATTACCCCTGCTGGCTTGATGAAGATGACGAAAATCTGCCCGTGGTGCTCGATGCCATTCTGAACCGTGGCGCCCGTTTTTCCTCTGTGGAAATGTACCTGGTCTGTGAGTGTGTGGAGCATATCCTGGCCAGTGGTCTGGTCTGTGATGTGCTGCGTATACCGGATGAACCGTCCCGTCGCTGGTTTGACAGGGATATTCTGCGGGAGGTTGTTCTGGAGGCACGGGATGAAATCCGCAGCATGGCGGATGCACTGGCGAAAATCAGGGGCTGATGATGGCGGGGAAAATCCCCGCCTTTTTCCTGCCGGTCCCCGGACAGAGCACAAAGGAAGTCGCCGCCGGCTCCGCTTTACCCGGCCATGCGGGGCATGGCCTTGTGGGGGTTCAGTTATGTGGCCTCAGCGTCGTGTGCGGGCTGTGCCGTGCCTCCATCGTAGCCGGGCTTCTGCGGGCGGGTTGCAAGGTAAGGTGAACCGCTGCGGTCACCCGGTCCCTCCTTCCCGTCTGCCGTGATTTTCCGGTCGTTCACCCGCTCAGATTTCGCGGTCTCACCCTCCAACTCCCGCCAGCCGTGTGCGTCAGGCTGCGGCTTCCCTTGCGCCCTTGCAACCCTGCAGGCCCGGCAAAGATGGAGGCACGGCACCGCCCGGTGTCGCGGAATATGTGAACAACGGAGGAAAACATCATGCAATATGCGAAACCTGTCACTCTGAACGTTGAAGAGTGTGACCGTCTCTCCTTTCTGCCTTACCTGTTTGGCAACGATTTTCTGTATGCCGAGGCGTATGTGTACGCGCTGGCGCAAAAAATGATGCCGGAATATCAGGGAGGCTTCTGGCATTTCATCCGCCTGCCGGACGGTGGCGGTTACATGATGCCGGATGGCGACCGTTTTCATCTGGTCAACGGTGAAAACTGGTTTGACCGCACTGTGAGTGCTGATGCCGCAGGTATCATCCTGACTTCCCTTGTGATTAACCGCCAGTTGTGGCTGTACCACGACAGCGGGGATGCGGGACTGACACACCTTTACCGGATGCGCGATGCGCAGTTGTGGAGCCACATCGAATTTCACCCCGAATGCAATGCGATTTACGCGGCACTGGACTGATTAACGGACGGGGCGGCGATGCCGCCCCTGTAAAGGAGACGAGAACATGTACTGTACTGTTAAAGAAATTATCCGCGAAGTGCTGGATACAGACGTGCCGAACAGTGAATGCGTTTTTGCCGTGGTGCTGACCCGTGGGGATGTGCGTCACATAGCCCAGGACTGGAGTCTGACAGACGATGAGCTGGAAACCGTCATGCAGCGGCTGGACGATGCCTTTGAGCATGGTGCTGATGTCAGCATTGTTCACGACGTTGTTCGTGAACTGATGGAGGAAAAGCGCGTAAACCGTCTTGTAACAGTCCCTGCGGTGCTGCTGGAAAAAGTGATGGTGATGGCTGGTAGTGAAATTTATCGCCTCCATGCTGTAGGGAGCGAGAACGGGGGCGACGGTGACGCATTTGTCAGGGAAGAACGTGAGATTATGCGGGTAATGCGTCAGGCGCTGGACGGGGAGAATGGGTAATGAATATCAGCAAGGAAACCCGCGAAATTCTGCGTAATTACAGGGCCGTGATTAATGCGCGGCGTCGTGAAATGGGGCAGAAACCGCTCACCACCGCGCAGATTGTTGATGAAATATGTGATTTTGTGGTGAATCAGCAGGCTGTTTTCCTCGGTGGTCACTACATCCTTCAGGGCAGCAGGCACAGGTGATACAGGGCAGGCGGTGGAGGCCGCCTGTCAGCCCGCGCGAAAACCCCTGGCAGGCTGGCGCCTGCCGGAAGGGAAGCGGGCCACGCTGGCGCGTCGCCCGTTACCCTTCCCGTTTGTGATGTGTCCGGAATGTTTTTTCCTGATGTTATGTTTCTGTGGTTACTGTTCTTCTTCTTCCTCTTCTTTCCGTTCCTCTCCTGTTTATGCCTTTTCCGGGCGTCCCCCTGGCGGGGCGGGCTGTCGTGAACGGAGCCAGCGGAGCTGTCTCCGCCCTGGCGGGCTTCCATCCCTGACGCAAAACCCCGGGTTTGCAGCGACCGGAACGGTCGCGCCACCCCTGTCGCGCCGTGGCCTGCGCTCCCGGCATCCCGGCAAAAAGACGCCGGGATGTAAGGAGCAACGCCGTTTCGCAAACCGCGCTTCACGTCGTTGCAGCGGGTCCCTGCTCATTGCCTGCCGGGTGCCACACACCCGTATGAGTCCCTGTCGCCGGGGGCATAGACAGCCACAACCTGCCGCACTGACTGTCCAGGGTAAATGAACAGCCCACAAAATTTTTTACCTAAAACCCGGTAAAAAATTTTGCGTTCTGCCCAGGACAGGTGCGTCAGGCCGTGGCAGTGATGCCCCTTGCGGCGAAGGTTCTCAAACGGGTGAAGTTCATACCACAGGGAATACAGCAGCAGGTTCCCGCGAAACGTCAAAACCGCGGCTCCCGAAACTCAACGGGTGATGTTCTTTAAAAATCAGGATTTATTTCAGGCTCCGGCAATACGCATTTATGTGTTCTGTCAGTCATCCGGCTGGCAGGTAATGAAAACGCAGGAACAGAAGGAGGAAAACACCGGAAAGCGTCAGATGCAGATATGAAAAAAAGCAGGTCAGGGACCTGCTTAATCCACGCCGTAAGAATTGTGCGACCAATTTTGACGGCATTGTTAACCAATTTGTCATAAGGAATCCATTTATGACTGTAAGCATTGTTTCACCTTCCGCAGCGGCTGTAAAGCCCCGCCGTCATCCCCGTTTCAGACGCGAAGACATCCCCGCGCCGGAAATTGACCCCGTGCTGAAAGCCTTCGGGCGACACATTGCCCGGAGTTTTCGCCGGGGGCGTGGTGTACACATCCCCGCCATGAAAAACACGGCCTTCGGGCAGGTGCTCCGCACACTCGAACTGAAACGCGCTTTTAACTGATGAGGTGAGCCGCCCCGCGAGGGGCGGCAACAGACGGAAGGAGAACATTTTATGACATTAGCAGCAATCACCATGACCGCCCCGGAAGCCGCCAGCCCGGTGCAGATGTACCGCGCGACCTACTCACCGGATGACAACAAACTGCGCCTGTATGCCGTGTCACGTCTTGACCCGGAGACGTATAAAAAAGTGCATGATGCCGGTTTTCGCTGGGCACCAGAACAGGCGCTGTTTGTGGCTCCAGCCTGGACACCGGGCCGGGAAGACGTGCTCCTCTCACTTGCCGGAGAGATTGAGGATGAAGACAGCACGCTCGCTGAACGTCAGGAAGCACGGGCGGAGCGGTTTACCGGATACAGCGGAAAGCGGGCCAGTGAATCCGCACAGGCACTTGATGAAGTGGAAAGACTGGCCGCGATGATCCCGCCCGGTCAGCCCATTCTTGTGGGGCATCACAGCGAACGCCGCGCCCGTCGTGATGCGCAGCGTATTGAAAACGGCATGAAACGTGCCGTGATGCTCTTTGAACGTGCGGAATACTGGGAAGAACGTGCGCGGTCGGCACTGCTTCACGCGAAGTATAAAGAACGTCCGGACGTTCGCTGGCGTCGTATCAAAAAAATCGAAGCTGATTTGCGCAAGGCTGAAAAGACCATCGCACAGTCGCAGAAATATCTGACGATGTGGCGGGCTGAATCGCTGGATCTGAATATGGCAAAACTCATCAGCAGTCATGACCATATCAGCGCCTGTTTCCCGCTGGATACGTATCCGCGCCCGGCAGAAAAAAGCCAGTATGAAGGAAGTCGATCGTTATGGTCGGCCCTGGATGATGACATCATCACCACGGAGCAGGCCCGCGAAATTGCGATCCGCTGTCATGAACGGCAGATTCAGCATCAGCAACGCTGGGTTAACCACTATCAGAACCGCCTGATCTATGAGCGTGCCATGCTGGACGAAAGCGGCGGCGTGGTTACCCGGACACAGGATTTTGAGCCGGGCGGACAGGTTTTCAGCCGGGGCGAGTGGCTGACCATCATCCGCGTGAACAAAAGCAACGGGGCGGTGAGTTCAGTCACAACGCCGAATTACAGTTTTCTCGGGTACAGCGGCACGATGAAAGTGACGCCCGATCGCATCACGGACTACAAAGCACCATCGGCAGAAGAGGCTGCCGTCGCCAGCCAGGCCGCGAAGCGTCCGCCGGTAGTCAACTATCCGGGGGAAGGTTTCCGGGAAATGACAAAGGCGCAGTGGGCCGCCCTGCCCCGGGACTGTAAGGCCGTGCGCAGTGTGGCAGAGACAGAAGACCACGGGGCATACCGCTACCGCCGCACAATGGACAATAATTTCCGCCTGGTGAATGTGTATATCACCGACATGAAAATCACGGAAATCCCGCAGAAATAAGGTATATCCCCCCGGGAAATCCCCGGGGGATGACGGAGATAATGATATGCACAGTCAGTTAAAAGAACGTATCCGGCTGATGCGCGCAAGGCTGGATAACGCCGCGCCGGTTGCTGAAATCCGGGCTGAATCTCAGCTTTTTGTGACTCCTGCCCCGGTCTGTGATCGCCTGGTGACGCTGGCGGAGATCAGCAACCGTGATCACATTCTGGAACCCTCTGCCGGCACCGGGCCATACTGCGGGCGATTCGTCATGTCGCGCCGGGGGCCATGTGTGATGCGGTGGAGATTAACAGCGGGCTGGTCCGGTATCTGCGGGATAATTTTAACGGTGTCAGGGTTCAGTGTGGCGACTTCATGGAATGGCAGCCGGTGCAGTATTACAGCCGGATTATCATGAATCCGCCGTTCAGTCACGGGCAGGATATCCGGCATATCCTGCGGGCTTTTTCCCTGTTGCGTCCGGGTGGTGTGCTGGTTGCCGTCTGTCTGAACGGGCCGCGCCAGCAGGAGAAGCTGTTACCGTTTTCTGATGTCCGCGAGGTGCTGCCGTGCGGCACATTTGCTTATACCCGTGTTCCGACGATGATTATTCGTCTGCGTGCCTGATGACTCCGGGCAGGCGGGAGGATAAATGCCCGTCTGCCCGCGCCGGGAAAAGACCGCGCGCCGGTGGCGCTGAAAGGGGCCGCGCTTACGCGCCGCCCCTTTCATTACGCGGACGTTCTGCTGTGGGCTTCTGTCTTTTCAGACCTGTCATTTGCCTGTTACTGATGATGTTGTTGTTCCTGCTACTGCTACTGCTACTGCTACTGTTCTTCTTTTTTCTGCTGCTCTGATTACTGTCTGTTTTGTTGTTCTCCTGCTTATGCCTTTTCCGGGCGTCCCCCTGGCGGGGCGGGCTGTCGTGAACGGAGCCAGCGGAGCTGTCTCCGCCCTGGCGGGCTTCCATCCCTGACGCAAAAACCCGGGTTTGCAGCGACCGGAACGGTCGCGCCACCCTTGTCGCGCCGTGGCCTGCGCTCCCGGCATCCCGGCAAAAGACGCCGGGATGTAAGGAGCAACGCCGTTTCGCAAACCGCGCTTCACGTCGTTGCGGCGGGTCCCTGCCCGTTGTTCTGTCCGGTGCCATTCACCTGTTTAAGCCCCTGTCGCCGGGGGCATAGACAGCCACAACCTGCCGCACTGACTGTCCAGGGTAAATGAACAGCCCACAAAATTTTTTACCCAAAACCCGGTAAAAAATTTTGCGTTCTGCCCAGGACAGGTGCGTCAGGCCGTGGCAGTGATGCCCCATGCGGCGAAGGTTCTCAAACAGGTGATGGTGAATACCGGAGGGAACAAAAGGCAGGTCCCCGCAAAACGTCAAAACCGCGGCTCCCGAAACTCAACAGATGATGGGGGCTGAAAACATCAACAGAAGGAGACACATCATGGCAGTTCGTGGCATTAACAAGGTCATTCTTGTCGGTCGTCTGGGAAAAGATCCGGAAGTCCGTTACATCCCCAACGGGGGCGCAGTGGCAAACCTGCAGGTGGCCACGTCAGAAACCTGGCGCGACAAACAGACGGGGGAAATGAAGGAGCAGACGGAATGGCACCGCGTGGTGCTGTTCGGCAAGCTCGCGGAAGTGGCAGGTGAATATCTGCGTAAGGGGGCGCAGGTCTACATTGAAGGCCAGCTTCGCACCCGTAGCTGGGAAGATAACGGTATTACCCGTTACGTCACCGAAATCCTTGTTAAAACCACGGGCACCATGCAGATGCTGGGGAGTGCACCACAGCAGAACGCTCAGGTGCAACCGCAGCCTCAGCAGAATGGTCAGTCACAGAGTGCTGACGCGACGAAAAAAGGGAGCGCGAAAACGAAAGGCCGTGGACGTAAGGCTGCGCAGCCGGAGCCTCAGCCGCAACCACCGGAGGGGGAGGATTACGGGTTTTCAGACGATATCCCGTTCTGACTGGCCTGACTGTGATAACCGCCCCGTCCTGCGCGGGGCATCACCGGAGATATGAGGATGAGCGAATATTTCAGAATACTTCAGGGACTGCCTGACGGTCCTTTTACCCGCAAACAGGCCGAAGCCGTTGCCGCACAGTACCGGAACGTCTTTATCGAGGATGACCACGGCGAACAGTTTCGCCTGGTTGTCCGTAATAACGGAACAATGGTCTGGCGTACCTGGAATTTTGAGGACGGTGCCGGGTACTGGATGAACCATGTCATCCGTGATTTCGGGATCCTTAAGTAAGAGAGGTGCCGGACGGGGATCACGTCCGGCAGACATTAACTACACAATAAGGGGATAGTCATGTCAGTAACAAAGTCTGAACCAAAATCTACCCGTAAAGCAAGCCGTAAACCTGCAAAAACGCAGGAAACTGTCCTGTCTGCCCTGCTGGCGCAGACGGAGGAAGTGAGCGTGCCGCTGGCCTCGCTGATTAAGTCACCACTGAATGTGCGCACGGTGCCGTATTCTGCGGAGTCCGTCAGCGAACTGGCTGATTCCATTAAGGGGGTCGGCCTGCTGCAGAATCTGGTTGTTCATGCCCTGCCAGGTGACCGCCACGGTGTCGCCGCAGGTGGTCGCCGACTGGCAGCACTCAACATGCTGGCAGAGCGTGGCATCATTCCGGCTGACTGGCCTGTCCGCGTGAAAATTATTTCGCAGGAACTGGCGACGGCCGCATCGATGACCGAGAACGGTCATCGTCGGGATATGCACCCAGCCGAACAGATTGCCGGATTCTGTGCAATGGCGCAGGAAGGCAAAACACCTGCACAAATCGGTGATTTGCTGGGCTATTCACCCCGCCACGTTCAGCGAATGCTGAAACTGGCTGACCTTGCGCCTGTCATCCTCGATGCGCTGGCAGAAGACCTCATCACCACCGAGCACTGTCAGGCGCTGGCGCTGGAGAACGACACCGCGCGTCAGGTGCAGGTGTTTGAAGCCGCCTGTCAGTCGGGATGGGGCGGTAAACCGGAAGTACAGACCATTCGTCGTCTGGTGACCGAAAGTGAAGTGGCGGTGGCAGGGAACAGTAAATTCCGCTTCGTGGGGGCTGATGCCTTCTCGCCAGATGAACTGCGCACTGACCTGTTCAGCGACGACGAGGGTGGCTATGTGGACTGCGTGGCGCTCGATGCCGCCCTGCTGGAAAAACTCCAGGCTGTTGCTGAACACCTTCGGGAAGCCGAAGGCTGGGGATGGTGCGCCGGACGCATGGAGCCTGTCGGTGAGTGCCGTGAGGATGCCGGAACATACCGCTGTCTGCCGGAGCCGGAAGCGGTGCTGACGGAGGCGGAAGAAGAACGTCTGAACGAACTGATGACGCGTTACGACGCGCTGGAAAACCAGTGTGAGGAATCTGACCTGCTGGAAGCAGAAATGAAGCTGATGCGCTGCATGGCGAAGGTCAGGGCGTGGACGCCGGAGATGCGTGCCGGAAGCGGTGTGGTGGTGTCCTGGCGTTATGGCAACGTGTGTGTCCAGCGTGGTGTGCAGTTGCGCAGCGAGGATGATGCGGCTGACGACGCTGACCGCACGGAACAGGTGCAGGAGAAAGCGCCCGTGGAGGAAATCAGTCTGCCACTGCTGACGAAAATGTCTTCCGAACGCACGCTGGCAGTCCAGGCAGCACTGATGCAGCAACCGGACAAATCTCTGGCATTGCTGGCATGGACGCTCTGCCTGAATGTGTTTGGCAGCGGAGCGTACAGTAAACCAGCACAAATCAGCCTGGAATGTAAACATTATTCGCTGACCAGCGATGCGCCATCGGGGAAGGACGGTGCCGCATTCCTGGCGCTGATGGCAGAAAAAGCCCGTCTTGCAGCCCTGTTACCGGAGGGATGGTCACGGGATATGACGACGTTCCTGTCACTCAGCCAGGAGGTACTGTTATCCCTGCTCAGTTTCTGCACCGCGTGCAGCATCCACGGCGTTCAGACCCGCGAGCATGGTCACACGTCACGCAGTCCGCTGGACTCGCTGGAGAGCGCTATCGGATTCCACATGCGCGACTGGTGGCAGCCGACGAAAGCAAACTTCTTCGGACACCTGCAAAAGCCGCAGATTATCGATGCCCTGAATGATGCCGGACTGTCCGGTGCTGCGCGGGACGCGGAGAAAATGAAGAAAGGCGATGCCGCTGAACATGCAGAGTTCCACATGAAAGACAACCGCTGGGTGCCTGGCTGGATGTGTACACCACGTCCACAGGCAGAGACGGAAACCACGGAGTACCGTGACGACCAGGCAGAAGCCGCCTGACCGCCAGTCATAAACCATTTATCACGCCGCCCTGCCGGAGACGGGGCGGCAGCAAGGGAGATACCGTGATGAAAACTGAACTGACCCTGAATGTATTACAGACCATGAGCGCACAGGAATATGAAGATATCCGGGCTGCCGGAAGTGATGAACGTCGTGAACTCACACATGCCGTGATGCGGGAGCTGGATGCGCCGGATAACTGGACGATGAACGGCGAGTATGGCAGCGAGTTCGGCGGCTTTTTCCCCGTCCAGGTCCGTTTCACGCCTGCCCACGAACGTTTTCACCTGGCGTTATGTTCACCGGGCGATGTCTCTCAGGTCTGGGTGCTGGTTCTGGTGAATGCCGGTGGTGAGCCGTTTGCGGTGGTTCAGGTACAGCGGCGGTTTGCACCGGAAGCCGTCAGCCATTCACTGGCACTGGCGGCGTCACTGGACGCGCAGGGGTACAGCGTCAGTGACATCATCCATATCCTGATGGCGGAAGGAGGTCAGGCATGAGCGCACGTTCACAGGCACTGGTTCCCCTCAGCGCAGAGCAACAGGCCGCATGGCGGGCGGTGGCGGAGACAGAAAAACGCCGCCACCAGGGAAACACGCTGGCGGAATATCCGTATGCGGGGGCGTTTTTCCGCTGTCTGAACGGAAGCCGCAGGATATCGCTGTCTGACCTGCGATTTTTCATGCCGTCCCTGACCGCAGAAGAACTGCGCGGCAACCGTTCTCAGTGGCTGTATGCCGTCGATGTGCTGATTGAAACTCAGGGCGAGGTCTGCCTTCTTCCCCTTCCCGGCGATGCAGCAGAGCGGCTGTTCCCGTCGGTGCGGTTCCGTGTCAGGGAGCGCAGTCGCCACAAATCCGCACTGGTCATGCAAAAGTACAGCCGCCAGCAGGCGAGGGAGGCAGAGCAGAAAGCCCGTGCGTACCAGGCGCTGGTCGCTCAGGCTGAAATCGAACTGGCATTCCATTCGCCGGAAACAGTCGGAAGCTGGCATGCCCGCTGGAGTGACCGGGTGGCAGAGCATGACCTGGAAACCCTGTTCTGGCAGTGGGGTGAGCGTTTTCCGTCACTGGCCGGAATGGAACGCTGGCAGTGGCAGGATATGCCGTTCTGGCAGGTTATTGCGGAAGCCAGTCTTGCAGCAAGAGAGGCCGGTCACGCTGTCCGTGAGATGGAGCGGTGGATGGTGCCGAACAAACTCCGGGAGGCGGCGTGATGCGGCAACAATCACACAGATTACCCGTAAACAGCCTGAATGAGCGGGTTATTTTCAGGAAAAGTGAGTGTGGTCAGCGTGCAGGTATATGGGCTATGATGTGCCCGGCGCTTGAGGCTTTCTGCCTCATGACGTGAAGGTGGTTTGTTACCGTGTTGTGTGGCAGAAAGAAGATAGCCCCGTAGTAAGTTAATTTTCATTAACCACCACGAGGCATCCCTATGTCTAGTCCACATCAGGATAGCCTCTTACCGCGCTTTGCGCAAGGAGAAGAAGGCCATGAAACTACCACGAAGTTCCCTTGTCTGGTGTGTGTTGATCGTGTGTCTCACACTGTTGATATTCACTTATCTGACACGAAAATCGCTGTGCGAGATTCGTTACAGAGACGGACACAGGGAGGTGGCGGCTTTCATGGCTTACGAATCCGGTAAGTAGCAACCTGGAGGCGGGCGCAGGCCCGCCTTTTCAGGGCTGATGCTGGTCTGACTGCACTGAAGCGCCTTTATAAAGGGGCTGCTGGTTCGCCGGTGGCCCCTTTCTCCTTGCTGGCATTGTACGGGCATGAACAACCAGACTGCCAGGAAGGCCGTTTCCCTCCGGGAACGGGGATGAACGTGCGCCTGCGGCGCCCGTTCTTTTCCCCCGCCTTCTCTGTTTATGACTTACCAGAAATCACATCACCTTCCCTTTGATTATTCTCTTTTTCCTCCTGCTCTGACTCTGATTACTGCTGCCCTGATTATTGTCTGTTTTGTTGTTTTCCTGCTTATGCCTTTTCCGGGCGTCCCCCTGGCGGGGCGGGCTGTCGTGAACGGAGCCAGCGGAGCTGTCTCCGCCCTGGCGGGCTTCCATCCCTGACGCAAAAACCCGGGTTTGCAGCGACCGGAACGGTCGCGCCACCCTTGTCGCGCCGTGGCCTGCGCTCCCGGCATCCCGGCAAAAGACGCCGGGATGTAAGGAGCAACGCCGTTTCGCAAACCGCGCTTCACGTCGTTGCGGCGGGTCCCTGCCCGTTGTTCTGTCCGGTGCCATTCACCTGTTTAAGCCCCTGTCGCCGGGGGCATAGACAGCCACAACCTGCCGCACTGACTGTCCAGGGTAAATGAACAGCCCACAAAATTTTTTACCCAAAACCCGGTAAAAAATTTTGCGTTCTGCCCAGGACAGGTGCGTCAGGCCGTGGCAGTGATGCCCCTTGCGGCGAAGGTTCTCAAACAGGTGATGGTGAATACCGGAGGGAACAAAAGGCAGGTCCCCGCAAAACGTCAAAACCGCGGCTCCCGAAACTCAACAGATGATGGGGGCTGAAAACATCAGATACAGGAGGAATTATGAGCGCATTTTCTTTTAACACCACTTATCAGCCAACAGGCGATCAGCAGAAAGACGCAATCGCACAAATCGGGATCATGCAGAATCGTGCTGTTCAGGCAAATCTTGCATATCAGAGCTGCCGGAATTCTGGTGCACTCTTTAAGGTGCTCCACCAGGTCAATAATGAGCTGCATGACTTACTGGATAGCCTGGAGAATCATACTCCTCTTGTCAGAAAAAACGCTGATGAGTTGATCGCGCTGTTACTGCTTTTCACTCGGCAGGTTGGTCAGTCCCGAACTGACCTGATTTGATGGTCCTTCCCCTCGGAATTGTTGTCTTTTTGTTAACGATAACCGAGGGGGATGATATTAAGCGAAAAAACTTTTATTAATTTTATGCCTTCATAAAGGAGTTACTGTTATGCGATTAGCTTCCCGTTTTGGTCGATATAATTCTATTCGCCGTGAGCGCCCGTTAACGGATGACGAATTAATGCAGTTTGTTCCATCTGTCTTTTCTGGTGATAAACATGAATCCCGGAGTGAGCGTTATACATATATCCCAACCATCAATATCATCAATAAGTTACGTGATGAAGGTTTCCAGCCATTCTTTGCCTGTCAGAGTCGGGTTCGTGATTTGGGACGCCGCGAATACAGTAAACATATGTTACGTCTTCGCAGGGAAGGGCATATTAACGGGAAAGAAGTTCCTGAAATTATCCTGCTTAATTCACATGATGGTTCATCCAGTTATCAGATGATCCCAGGAATTTTTCGTTTTGTCTGCACAAATGGCCTGGTGTGTGGGAATAATTTTGGCGAAATCCGCGTTCCACATAAAGGTGATATTGTCGGGCAGGTTATTGAGGGAGCGTATGAAGTGCTCGGTGTCTTTGATAAAGTCACTGAAAATATGGAGACAATGAAAGAGATACATCTTAACAGTGACGAACAACATTTATTTGGCAGAGCTGCATTGATGGCCAGGTACGAAGATGAAAATAAAACGCCAGTGACGCCAGAACAAATAATTACTCCCCGCCGTTGGGAGGATAAACAGAACGATCTCTGGACAACCTGGCAGCGGGTTCAGGAGAATATGATAAAAGGTGGATTATCGGGGCGAAGTGCCTCCGGTAAAAATACCAGAACAAGAGCCATTACAGGCATTGACGGTGATATCCGAATCAACAAAGCATTATGGATGATTGCCGAACAGTTCAGGGAGTGGAAGTCATGATAATATAAGTAAAGCCCCGAAAAATTTTTCGGGGCTTTACTTATATTATCATCCTGCGGCATTGCTGTGTCGTCTGATATGCCTCAATTTCATCAACTGGCTTTTCGGTAGTCTGTAAATATTGTGCCCGCGAAAAATGGTCTGGCAGGAGGCTGCGCAGTTACCGGATATATATAAGATGGGATCCCGCTTTGCGGGGCTTCGGCCAGTCAGCATTATCACTCATATGATATTTTTGTGTGTGGCCTTCCATGCCGCTGTCGCGGCATAACCGGTATTTGACAATGTATACAATATTAATTTTTCTGCACACTGTTAATTTGGGAAAGTGATTTCTTCGTGGTCGGAACCCGGATGCCTTTACTGCTCTTTATCCAGGTATAAATCCGGTAAACCTCTGATGCGTAGGCAAGACGTCTCTGGTTCTGGCGTTCGGTCTTCCTGAATCCGGCATTGTATGCACCAACGGCCTCCCAGGAGACGCCCCATTTTTTAAAGGCTATTGCCAGATAATAAGCACCGGTATAAATGTTCATGCAGGGATCTGTTGTCAGATGTTCCGGCTTAATTCCATAGCGGGCCAGTTCGTTAAAATGCTGGGAATCTACCTGCATCAGTCCGCTGCCATATCCCGTTACCGGATTAATACCGATGGCATTAACCCGGTAACGGGATTCTTTCCATGATATCGCTCTCAGTAAATCCGGGTCTATTTTGTAATCCCGACCTGCAAGATCAAAGCAATCGGCGGCTTCGCAGATCCCATTTATAAACATCAGGCAGATTGCTAACATCCATTTTTTCATTTTTCCACCTCTGGTGACTTTATCCGTAAATAATTTAACCTACTCCACAAAAAGGCTCAACAGGTTGGTGGTTCTCACCACCAAAAGCACCACACCCCACGCAAAAACAATTTTTTGCTGATTTTTCTTTATAAATAGAGTGTTATGAAAAATTAGTTTCTCTTACTCTCTTTATGATATTTAAAAAAGCGGTGTCGGCGCGGCTACAACAACGCGCCGACACCGCTTTGTAGGGGTGGTACTGACTATTTTTATAAAAAACATCATTTTATATTAGGGGCGCTGCTAGCGGCGCGGTGTGTTTTTTTATAGGATACCGCTAGGGGCGCTGCTAGCGGTGCGTCCCTGTTTGTATTATGAATTTTAGTGTTCCGAAATTAACTTTATTTTATGTTCAAAAAAGGTAATCTCTAATGGCTAAGGTGAACCTGTATATCAGCAATGATGCCTATGAAAAAATAAATTCGATTATTGAGAAGCGTCGACAGGAAGGGGCAAGGGAAAAAGATGTCAGTTTTTCAGCAACAGCTTCAATGCTTCTTGAACTGGGGCTTCGTGTATATGAGGCTCAGATGGAGCGTAAAGAGTCTGCATTTAATCAGACTGAGTTTAATAAATTGCTTCTTGAATGCGTTGTAAAAACACAATCATCAGTAGCGAAAATTTTGGGTATTGAGTCTCTCAGTCCTCATGTCTCCGGAAATCCAAAGTTTGAATATGCCAATATGGTTGAAGATATCAGGGAGAAGGTATCATCTGAGATGGAACGATTTTTTCCAAAAAATGATGATGAATAAAAGAAATTTGACTTCGTTCAAATATCAGAGTTTTTATGATTTAAAAAGGTGACAGTACGAAAGATAATTAGTATATTAATTACGTGGTTAATGCCACGTTAAAATTTGAATTTGAAAATCGCCGATGCAGGGAGTTCTCTCCTCCCCGCATCGACTGTCCATAGAATCCTTTGTGAGGAGGTTCCTATGTATCCGATGGATCGTATTCAACAAAAACATGCTCGTCAAATAGATCTGCTGGAAAATCTGACGGCAGTTATTCAGGATTATCCAAATCCAGCCTGTATCAGGGACGAAACTGGAAAATTTATTTTTTGCAATACGCTGTTTCATGAGTCATTTCTTACACAAGATCAAAGTGCTGAAAAATGGCTTCTGTCGCAGAGAGATTTTTATGAATTGATCTCTGTCACAGAGATGGAAGCATACAGGAATGAGCATACGCATCTTAATCTTGTAGAGGATATTTTTATTCAGAACAGATTCTGGACAATATCTGTCCAGTCATTTCTTAATGGACACAGAAATATTATTCTGTGGCAATTTTATGATGCTGCTCATGTTCGTCATAAAGACAGTTATAATCAAAAAACGATTGTCAGTGATGATATCAGAAATATAATCAGAAGAATGAGTGATGATTCTTCTGTATCATCATATGTAAATGATGTATTTTACTTATATAGCACCGGAATCAGTCATAATGCTATAGCAAGAATATTAAACATATCCATCTCCACATCAAAGAAACACGCATCTCTGATATGCGACTACTTCTCTGTTTCTAATAAAGATGAGTTAATCATCTTACTCTACAATAAAAAGTTTATTCATTATTTATACGAGAAGGCTATGTGTATCATAAATATGCGTTAATAAAGTGTTAATAAAATATAGACTTTCCGTCTATTTACCTTTTCTGATTATTCTGCAAACATAAGTGGTAACCAGAAGATAAACAGCGGGAGGTGTTATTGAAAAGATTTGGTACACGTTCTGCAACAGGTAAGATGGTAAAACTAAAATTACCTGTAGATGTGGAAAGTCTATTAATTGAGGCAAGTAACAGAAGCGGAAGAAGTCGATCGTTTGAGGCAGTAATAAGACTTAAAGATCATCTTCACCGCTATCCAAAGTTTAACAGGGCAGGAAATATCTATGGTAAGTCGCTGGTTAAGTATCTGACAATGCGTCTGGATGATGAAACTAATCAGCTACTTATTGCAGCAAAAAATCGTAGTGGATGGTGTAAAACAGATGAGGCTGCAGACAGAGTTATTGATCATTTGATCAAGTTTCCTGATTTTTATAACTCGGAGATATTCAGGGAGGCAGATAAAGAGGAAGATATAACATTTAATACACTCTAGTTTTATTCATTTATCCGAAATTGAGGTAACTTATGAATACTGTTTTAAGTGTTCAGGGTGCTTCTGCGCCCGTCAAAAAGAAATCGTTTTTTTCTAAATTCACTCGTCTGAATATGCTTCGCCTGGTTCGTGCAGTGATCCCGGTTGCTGTTCTGATGATGTTGTTCCCTGAGTTAGCTATGGCTGCTGGTAAAGGCGACCTGATGGCTAAAGGTCAGGAAACGGTTAAGGCGACCTTCGGTAAGAACTCCAGTATCGTTAAATGGATTGTTCTGGCTGAGGTGCTGGTCGGTGCGGTCATGTACATGATGACCAAAAACATCAAGTTCCTGGTCGGCTTTGCCATACTCTCTGTATTTATTGCAGTAGGTATGTCTGTTGCCGGATTCTGACAGGAAATAAAACGATGTCGGGAGACGAGAATAAACTTAAGAAATATCGTTTTCCGGAAACACTGACCAATCAGAGCCGCTGGTTTGGCCTGCCACTGGATGAACTGATCCCCGCAGCAATCTGTATTGGCTGGGGTATCATAACATCGAAATATCTGTTCGGTATTGGTGCAGCGGTTCTGGTTTATTTCGGGATTAAAAAACTGAAAAAAGGGCGGGGCAGTTCCTGGTTACGTGACCTGATTTACTGGTATATGCCAACAGCCCTGCTGCGCGGTATTTTTCATAATGTTCCCGATTCGTGTTTCCGGCAGTGGATTAAATAGAACTGATACCAGGATTGTTATATGGAACACGGTGCCCGTTTAAGTACCAGTCGTGTAATGGCCATCGCCTTTATATTTATGTCAGTGCTTATTGTTCTCAGCCTCTCTGTTAACCTCATTCAGGGGGTGAATAACTACCGTCTTCAGAATGAGCAACGCACTGCTGTGACCCCAATGGGATTTAATGTGCCCTTTGCCGTGTCACAGAACAGTGCCGATGCCTCTTATTTGCAGCAGATGGCGCTGTCATTTATTGCCCTCCGTCTGAATGTCTCACCGGAAATCGTCGATGCTTCACATCAGGCGCTTCTGCAATATATCCGCCCGGGTGCACAGAACCAGATGAAAGTTATTCTGGCTGAAGAAGCGAAACTCATTAAAAAAGATAACGTGAATTCTGCTTTTTTCCAGACCAGTGTCCGTGTCTGGCCTCAGTATGGTCGTGTGGAAATCCGTGGAATTCGGAAAACATGGATTGGTAACTCCGAACCTTTTACTGATATCAAACATTACATCCTTATTCTGAAGCGGGAAAACGGGGTGACCTGGCTGGATAATTTCGGGGAAACAGACGATGAGAAAAAATAATACGGCAATAATATTCGGCGGCCTGTTTTTTTCCTGCAGCGTGATGGCCGCAAACGGTACGCTGGCCCCCGCTGTGGTGCCAATGGTGAACGGTGGTCAGGCCAGTATTGCCATCAGCAATACCAGCCCGAATCTGTTTACCGTTCCCGGTGACCGGATTATCGCCGTGAACAGTCTGGATGGTGCCCTGACCAATAATGAGCAGACCGCCTCCGGCGGTGTGGTGGTGGCCACCGTCAACAAAAAGCCCTTTACGTTCATTCTGGAAACAGAGCGTGGTCTGAACCTTTCCATTCAGGCTGTTCCCCGTGAAGGCGCGGGGCGTACCATTCAGCTGGTCAGTGACCTGCGCGGAACCGGAGAAGAAGCCGGAGCGTGGGAAACGTCCACGCCTTACGAATCCCTGCTTGTGACCATCAGCCAGGCTGTCCGTGGCGGAAAATTACCTGCAGGCTGGTATCAGGTTCCTGTGACAAAGGAAACCCTGCAGGCCCCGGCGGGGCTGTCTTCAGTGGCAGATTCCGTATGGACGGGGAATCACCTGAAGATGGTCCGCTTTGTCGTGGAAAATAAAACGCTGTCTGCCCTGAATATCCGGGAAAGTGATTTCTGGCAGCCGGGAACCCGTGCCGTGATGTTCAGCCAGCCTGCCAGCCAGTTACTGGCAGGTGCGCGCATGGATGTGTATGTCATCCGTGACGGGGAGGGCAACTGATGGCCAGTATCAATACCATTGTGAAACGCAAGCAGTACCTGTGGCTGGGGATTGTGGTTGTCGGTACAGCCTCCGCGATTGGTGGGGCACTGTATCTGTCTGATGTGGACATGTCCGGTAACGGTGAAACCGTGGCTGAACAGGAGCCTGTGCCGGATATGACCGGTGTGGTGGATACGACCTTTGATGACAAGGTGCGTCAGCATGCCACCACAGAGATGCAGGTGACGGCAGCGCAGATGCAGAAGCAGTATGAGGAAATCCGTCGTGAGCTGGATGTTCTGAACAAACAGCGCGGTGATGACCAGCGTCGTATTGAAAAGCTGGGACAGGACAATGCCGCCCTGGCAGAGCAGGTAAAAGCCCTGGGTGCTAATCCCGTCACGGCGACCGGTGAGCCTGTACCGCAGATGCCTGCCCCACCGCCCGGGCCGGAAGGCGAACCACAGCCAGGAAACACCCCCGTATCCTTCCCGCCGCAGGGCAGCGTTGCTGTTCCACCGCCGACGGCGTTTTATCCCGGGAATGGTGTCACGCCACCACCACAGGTGACGTACCAGTCTGTGCCGGTGCCTAACCGGATACAGCGTAAGGTGTTTACCCGTAATGAGGGAAAACAGGGACCATCGCTGCCGTACATTCCGTCAGGAAGTTTTGCGAAAGCCATGCTGATTGAAGGGGCGGATGCCAATGCCTCAGTCACCGGTAATGAATCCACGGTGCCGATGCAGTTGCGTATCACCGGCCTGGTGGAAATGCCGAACAGCAAGACGTATGACGCAACGGGATGTTTTGTGGGGCTGGAAGCCTGGGGGGATGTGTCCAGTGAACGTGCCATTGTACGCACCCGCAATATCAGTTGCCTGAAGGACGGCAAAACTATTGATATGCCGATTAAGGGGCATGTCAGCTTCCGGGGTAAAAACGGTATCAAGGGCGAAGTGGTGATGCGTAACGGCAAAATCCTCGGCTGGGCATGGGGCGCGGGATTTGTTGACGGTATCGGTCAGGGAATGGAGCGCGCCTCCCAACCGGCTGTCGGGCTGGGTGCCACAGCCGCTTACGGGGCTGGTGATGTCCTGAAAATGGGTATCGGTGGCGGCGCATCGAAAGCCGCACAGACGCTCAGTGACTACTACATCAAACGTGCCGAACAGTATCACCCGGTGATACCGATTGGTGCGGGCAACGAAGTGACCGTGGTGTTCCAGGACGGCTTCCAGCTGAAAACCGTGGAGGAAATGGCACTGGAGCAGTCACAGAGTACAGCGGAAGAGGGTAACCCGGAAAGCCCGGTGCCGAATCCTCCCTCGGCAGAAAGCCACCTGAACGGTTTTAACACCGACCAGATGCTGAAACAGCTGGGCAATCTGAATCCGCAGCAGTTTATGTCCGGAGACAAGAACCCGCTGGGCGGGGATGCCGGCAAGGAGGGCGGAAATGGCGGGTGATGCACTGACATTCCGTGTGGCGTTTGTCGTTCGCTGGCTGCTGTGGGTCGTCAGGTTTGTGGTTATCTGGCCGCTGGCCACAATGGCCCTGATGGCTCTGTTTGTTTTATGGAAGGACAACACCACGCCGGGGAAATTACTGGTTAAGGAGATTAACTTCGTAAGACAAACAGCACCTGCCGGACAGTTCCCGGTCAGTGAATGCTGGTTTTCTTCCTCTGATTCTTCAGGCAGATCAGAAATACAGGATATCTGCCATTACCGCGCGGCTGATGCTGCAGATTATGTCAGGGAGACTGACCGGTCACTGATGCAACTGGTCACCGCATTCTGGGCAACGCTGGCACTGATGTATATGTCGTTTGCGGCAGGCACCGGGAAATATCCGATGTGGCCCGGAAAAATGAAATGTGTCCGGGTGGGAACCGCAGATGAACATCTGAAGGAAGTTTATACGGAAGACGCTTCCCTGCCGGAAAAAATCAGGAAATGCCCTGTTTATTTCCATGATGACAGAACAAACAGAAGCAACGGAGATAAAAATGAACATGCGTAATATTAATGTTATTACTGCCCGCGCTGTGCCGGATAAAAACGTATCAGATGATTTTATGCATGCTGTTCTCAGTAACTGCACCACAAGAATCGCACTTCCTGCGCCGAAGAAATTCAGTTCTGAATCATTGCCGCACAATTTTAATATGGCTGCTGTCGGAGTGATGAAGAAGGGTATGTCGATGAGTTTATTTTCTTCTCCGGGAAATACAGTAGTCTCCGGACAACCCTGTGCAGGAAAAACAAATCTGACAGTAGAGTTAATTTCTGCTGTTGTGGAGAGTAATAAAAAAGGAGAAGGGTAATGAAACAGATTTCTTTATTTATTCCTCTGCTGGGAACCTTATTACTTTCCGGCTGTGCAGGAACGAACTCTGATTTTGAGTGTGATGCCACCACGTCAGATACCTGTATGACGATGGAGCAGGCTAATGAGAAGGCCAAAAAACTGGAGCAGTCCTCAGAAGCAAAGCCGGTTGCGGCATCACTGCCGCGCCTGGCTGAAGGGAACTTCCGGACCACGTCGGTGCAGGCCGTTGCGGCGACAACGCCGTCCCGCAGCAGGCCTGCGGTGACAGCACATCCGGAGCAGAAACTGCTGGCACCACGCCCGCTGTTTACCGCTGCCCGGGAAGTGAAAACGGTTGTTCCGGTCAGTTCAGTTGCGCCGGTAACACCTCCCCGTCCGCTAAGAACGGGTGAGCAGACGGCTGCATTATGGATAGCGCCTTATATTGATAATCAGGATGTTTATCATCAGCCATCCAGTGTGTTTTTTGTTATTAAACCGTCTGCGTGGGGAAAACCACGTATTAATTAACTGGCCCTGAAGTTGTATATCAGCCGGCAATGCCGGCGGGCTTTCTGTATTCAAAATCTGCCTGTAAAACGAGTGCCCTGTGCGTGAAAAGGGATGGGCGGTAGCGTGTCAGAACATGTCGGGAGGAATATTCCGTGAGTGATGAAGCCGATGAAGCATATTCAGTGACAGAACAACTGACCATGACAGGAATAAACCGGATACGCCAGAAAATAAATGTTCATGGTATTCCTGTTTATCTCTGTGAAGCATGCGGAAATCCTATTCCGGAAGCCCGGAGGAAAATATTTCCCGGTGTGACGTTGTGCGTTGAATGTCAGGCGTATCAGGAAAGGCAGAGGAAACACTATGCATAAATCAGAAAATGAAAAAATAGATTTTATTCTGGATGAGCATGAGCAGATATTCAGAAAACAGGGTTCTTTGTGTATGGCACTGGGTAAGGGCTTTTTAGTTATAGCTATTCTTTGTGGTGTTGCCACATTCTGTGTTTCTGGCCTGTATCTGAAATCCCTGTGCCTGTCCGTTGCCTGCTGTTGTGGGGTATTCAGTCGTATTTTTAATTATTACAGCGTACCGGAGGAATCACGCATGGTACTCAGTCGTCAGGAATTACTCCGGCTTATGCGTCTGACTGAAGACGTACCAGATGTGAGACAGGAACTGCTTAACCGTTTGTTGTCCGGTAAAAAACTGACTGGTCGGGATGAACAGGATATCCGGCGTCTCTGGCAGGAAACGCAGAGGAAACACTATGCATAAATCAGAAGCTGAAAAAATAGATTCTATTCTGGATGAACATCAACAGATATATCGCAGACATAACCAAATAAATAACATCCTGGCGTATTGTGCGTGTATTGCATGGATTCCCTGTATTATTGCTGCGTTCGGCGTTGATGGTATATATCTGAAAATCCTGTTTGCGGTCCTTGCCTGCTGTGGTGCGGTATGCTTTTTTATTTTCTTCTTCACTCTCCTGCCGGAATCACTCATGGTCCTCAGCCGTCAGAGCCTGCTTCAGCTTATGCGTCTGACTGAAGACGTACCGGATGCGAGACAGGAACTGCTTAACCGTTTGTTGTCCGGTAAAAAACTGACTGGTCGGGATGAACAGGATATCCGGCGTCTCTGGCAGGAGAAAGTGGATGCAATGCAGGAGTCTGCCACCCGTCAGCGTGAACAGGATACTATTCGGAAGTTTACTGAAGGGAATAAATCCGAATGAGAATCTGCAGTGTTTTATGACCTCATAAGTTAACTGAAGGGATATTCAGTGATTAATATACAAGCGGAGATAATAAAGAATGCATACCTTTATTTTTCTTGTACTGATAAAAAATATTAACGGTGGCGGAAGCTGGAATATTACACCCATGCCAAATACGGACGTATGCGTGCAGGTTCTTCGGACAATCGAGTCACACGGAGGCAGGGGATTTGGAAATACAGGGGAATGTATTGAAGTTAAAACAAATAAACCTTTGAACAACGTGATGGATACACTGAATGGTGGTGGGCAATGAGTGCTTACTGCTTCAAAGGAAAATGAAATGAAGTCGATATATTTAGAATCTGTTCTGGCTTTTATATTTGTTGGCGTTATGGCTATGTTTAAGTCTTGGTAAGGCAAAAGAGCTTGCATCAGCGTGTAGAGAAAGAAACGAAATGGCAGAGGTGAAACGGGTAAGAGAAAATGAGCGAAATAAGATACGTGAAAAACAACTTCAGGCATTAAATGCTGCTCATTCAGCAAAGGAACATTAATCCTTGTTTCCTGTTAAAAGCCTCCATCTCTTATTTGTGCTGTGGTTTCAGGAATGGCACTGCCTGATATATCCACGGTCACAGACTGATATTTTCCTTTTTTAAACGCACTAAGGAATACTCATATGAGTAATAACCCACTTGAGGCCGTCACTCAGGCGGTTAACTCCCTCGTCACAGCACTGAAACTGCCTGACGAATCCGCAAAGGCCAATGAAGTTCTGGGCGAAATGAGCTTCCCGCAGTTCAGCCGTCTGCTGCCGTACCGTGATTACAACCAGGAATCCGGTCTGTTCATGAATGACACCACGATGGGCTTTATGCTGGAAGCCATTCCCATCAATGGGGCGAATAAGTCCATTGTGGAGGCACTCGATCACATGCTGCGCACCAAACTGCCGCGCGGTATTCCGTTGTGTATCCATCTGATGTCCAGTCAGCTGGTTGGTGACAGGATTGAATACGGGCTGCGTGAGTTCTCCTGGTCAGGTGAACAGGCTGAACGGTTTAACGCCATTACCCGTGCCTATTATATGAAAGCGGCAGCGACACAGTTCCCGCTGCCGGAGGGGATGAATCTGCCCCTGACCCTGCGCCATTACCGGGTGTTTATCTCGTACTGTTCTCCCTCGAAGAAAAAAAGCCGGGCTGACATTCTGGAAATGGAAAATCTGGTGAAAATCATCCGTGCCTCTTTTCACGGCGCAAAAATCACCACACAGACAGTGGATGCACAGGCTTTCATCGAGATTGTCGGGGAGATGATTAACCATAATCCGGACTCCCTGTACCCGAAAAGACGTCAGCTGGACCCGTATTCTGATCTGAATTATCAGTGTGTGGAGGACAGTTTTGACCTGAATGTCCGGGCTGATTACCTGACGCTGGGCCTGCGTGAGAACGGCAGGAACAGCACGGCCCGCATCCTGAATTTCCATCTGGCCCGTAACCCGGAAATCGCCTTCCTGTGGAACATGGCCGACAACTACAGCAATCTGCTGAACCCGGAAATGTCCATTTCCTGCCCGTTCATCCTGACGCTGACTCTGGTGGTGGAAGACCAGGTGAAAACCCACAGCGAAGCCAACCTGAAGTACATGGACCTGGAGAAGAAGTCGAAGACCTCCTATGCCAAATGGTTTCCGTCCGTGGAGAAAGAGGCGAAGGAGTGGGGGGAACTGCGCCAGCGGCTGGGCTCCGGACAGTCTTCTGTCGTGTCCTACTTCCTCAACATCACAGCCTTCTGCAAGGACAATAATGAAACGGCACTGGAAGTGGAGCAGGACATCCTGAACAGCTTCCGTAAAAACGGTTTTGAGCTGATTTCACCGCGCTTTAACCACATGCGCAATTTCCTGACCTGCCTGCCCTTTATGGCCGGGAAAGGGCTGTTTAAACAGCTGAAAGAGGCCGGTGTGGTTCAGCGCGCAGAGAGCTTTAATGTGGCCAACCTGATGCCGTTAGTGGCGGATAACCCCCTGACACCGGCAGGTCTGCTGGCGCCCACCTACCGTAACCAGCTGGCGTTTATCGATATCTTCTTTAAGGGGATGAATAACACCAACTACAACATGGCGGTCTGTGGCACCTCCGGGGCCGGTAAAACCGGACTGATACAGCCACTTATCCGCAGCGTGCTGGACTCCGGGGGCTTTGCCGTGGTGTTCGACATGGGGGATGGCTACAAGTCCCTGTGTGAGAACATGGGGGGCGTATATCTGGACGGTGAAACCCTGCGTTTTAACCCGTTTGCGAACATCACCGATATCGACCAGTCAGCGGAGCGTGTCCGTGACCAGTTGTCAGTGATGGCCAGCCCCAACGGTAACCTGGATGAAGTGCATGAAGGTCTGCTGCTGCAGGCGGTCAGGGCCTCCTGGCTGGCCAAAGAGAACAGGGCACGTATTGATGACGTGGTGGATTTCCTGAAAAACGCCAGTGACAGCGAGCAGTATGCCGGGTCACCGACCATCCGCAGCCGTCTGGACGAAATGATTGTGCTGCTTGACCAGTACACTGCCAACGGCACTTACGGCCAGTATTTTAACTCTGATGAGCCGTCCCTGCGGGATGACGCAAAAATGGTGGTGCTGGAGCTGGGCGGACTGGAAGACCGTCCGTCACTGCTGGTTGCGGTGATGTTCTCCCTGATTATCTACATCGAGAACAGGATGTACCGCACGCCGCGTACTCTCAAGAAACTGAACGTCATTGATGAAGGCTGGCGTCTGCTGGACTTCAAAAATCGTAAAGTCGGTGAGTTTATTCAAAAAGGTTACCGCACCTGTCGCCGCCATACCGGTGCCTATATCACCATCACACAGAACATCGTCGACTTTGACTCTGACAAGGCCTCCAGTGCGGCCCGTGCGGCATGGGGTAACTCCTCCTACAAAATTATCCTCAAACAGAGTGCGAAGGAGTTCGCGAAATATAACCAGTTATTCCCGGATCAGTTCCAGCCACTGCAGCGCGACATGATTGGCAAGTTTGGTGCGGCCAAAGACCAGTGGTTCAGTTCCTTCCTGCTGCAGGTGGAAAACCATTCCTCCTGGCACCGCCTGTTTGTGGACCCGTTAAGCCGCGCCATGTACAGCTCTGACGGCCCGGATTTTGAGTTTGTGCAGCAGAAACGTAAAGAGGGGCTGAGTATTCATGAGGCGGTGTGGCAGCTGGCGTGGAAGAAGTCAGGGCCGGAGATGGCTTCGCTGGAAGCCTGGCTGGAAGAACATGAGAAATACAGGAGTGTTGCATGACCACAACGCAAAAAACGACTGATGTTACAGCCCCCCGACGCAGCCACTGGTGGTGGACGGTGCCGGGATGCCTGGCAATGGTGTTACTGAACGCAGCCGTCAGTTACGGCATTGTCAGACTGAACGCACCGGTGACTGCCGCCTTCAACATGAAACAGACTGTGGATGCATTTTTTGACAGCGCCAGTCAGAAACAACTGTCAGAAGCACAGTCAAAAGCCCTTTCAGCGCGTTTTAACACGGCACTGGAAGCCAGCCTGCAGGCGTGGCAGCAGAAACACCACGCGGTCATTCTGGTGTCGCCTGCCGTGGTACAGGGGGCACCGGATATCACCCGGGAAATCCAGCAGGATATTGCCCGGCGAATGAGAGCGGAACCATGAGATGCCGGGGGCTGATTGCCCTGCTGATATGGGGGCAGAGTGTGGCCGCCGCCGATCTTGGCACCTGGGGCGATCTGTGGCCGGTAAAGGAGCCGGACATGCTGACGGTGATCATGCAGCGCCTGACGGCACTGGAGCAGTCCGGTGAGATGGGCCGGAAAATGGATGCCTTTAAGGAGCGGGTGATCCGCAACAGTCTGCGGCCCCCTGCCGTGCCCGGTATCGGACGCACGGAGAAATACGGCAGCCGGTTGTTTGACCCGTCCGTCAGACTGGCTGCGGATATCCGGGATAACGAAGGGCGGGTGTTTGCCCGTCAGGGTGAAGTGATGAATCCGCTGCAGTATGTGCCTTTTAACCAGACGCTGTATTTCATCAATGGCGATGATCCGGCGCAGGTGGCCTGGATGAAACGCCAGACGCCGCCCACACTGGAGAGCAAAATTATCCTCGTGCAGGGCAGTATCCCGGAGATGCAGAAGTCTCTGGACAGCCGTGTTTACTTTGACCAGAACGGTGTGCTCTGCCAGCGCCTCGGCATTGATCAGGTCCCGGCACGGGTGAGCGCCGTTCCCGGCGATCGCTTCCTGAAGGTGGAATTTATTCCGGCAGAGGAGGGCAGAAAATGAAGCGAAGCCTGTGGCTGCTGATGTTATTCCTTCTCGCCGGTCATGTCCCTGCGGCATCTGCGGATTCTGCCTGTGAGGGGCGTTTTGTAAACCCGATCACGGATATCTGCTGGAGCTGTATTTTCCCGCTCTCGCTGGGCAGTATCAAAGTCAGTCAGGGTAAGGTCCCCGACACGGCGAACCCGTCGATGCCCATTCAGATTTGTCCGGCACCGCCGCCGCTGTTCAGGCGTATCGGGCTGGCCATTGGTTACTGGGAGCCGATGGCGCTGACGGACGTCACCCGGTCACCGGGATGCATGGTGAACCTGGGCTTCAGCCTGCCGGCTTTTGGTAAAACGGCACAGGGAACGGCGAAAAAGGATGAGAAGCAGGTGAACGGGGCGTTCTATCACGTTCACTGGTACAAATACCCGCTGACGTACTGGCTTAACATCATCACATCGCTGGGCTGTCTGGAAGGTGGTGACCTGGATATCGCTTATCTTTCTGAAATTGACCCCACCTGGACGGACAGCAGCCTGACCACCATTCTCAATCCGGAAGCTGTCATCTTTGCCAATCCGATAGCACAGGGGGCCTGCGCAGCAGATGCCATTGCCAGTGCCTTTAATATGCCTCTCGATGTTCTGTTCTGGTGTGCCGGTTCGCAGGGCAGTATGTACCCGTTCAATGGCTGGGTGAGTAATGAGTCCAGTCCGTTGCAGTCCTCCCTGCTGGTCAGTGAACGCATGGCGTTCAAACTACACCGTCAGGGCATGATTATGGAAACCATAGGGAAAAATAACGCCGTCTGTAATGAATATCCGTCTCCAATCCTGCCCAAAGAACGCTGGCGTTATCAGATGGTGAATATGTATCCGGACAGCGGACAGTGCCATCCGTTCGGGCGCAGTGTGATGCGCTGGGAGACGGGAAAAAATCCGCCCAACACAAAGAAAAACTTCGGCTACCTGATGTGGCGTAAACGTAACTGTGTATTCCTGTAACTTAAACAAAAAGAGGAATATTTTAAATGGAAAAGAAATTAAGCAGTAAATACATTCATATGTATATGAGTATATCCCGAGTGTTCATTCGTTTGACAGGCAATGTATTAAAACTGTTTCCTTTTGCTATGGTGATATGCCCTGTGGTGTGGTTTTATCTTTGCCCTGAACATATTATCTCAGACATTGTTAACGACTGGCAGGATGCAGATACACTGGAAAAAATACTGCTTGTCAAACTGTATCTGAAGACGGTTCTTATTCTGACAGTGGTAAGCGTTGTTGTCTTGTCTCTTTCGTCAGATAAGTTTATGTCTGTTAAGCGCAGGAAATGAGTCTGTCGGTTCTCATAAATATAACCGTGTGTGCATATGTAAAATATAAATAAAGGTGCGTTATGAGTTTTTTATCATTTTTACGAAAGATAAGTAATAAAGAAAAAGAAATTTTTATCAGTGAGGAGCGTTTTTTCTCCCTGCTGGAAAGGGTGAGTGCTTTTGATGTGGTCAGAGAATGGGCTGAAAATGGTGGAGCATATTATCCTCTGCTGGAGTGCCGTCGGCTTACAGATATTGAAGATGTCAGGAAATCAGAGGATATACTGAACCGACTGGAGTTTATTGACAGAAGATTTCGGGAATTTATCAGCATTATGTCTGAATATAATCGTAATGATAAATCTAAAAACAGGTGGGAGAGGGAATTGTCTGAATATCCACCGGAAAAAATATACCAGGTCCGGAGAGAGGGAAACCATCTGTCATTAAAAAATTACGGTGATGATATTACTCTGAACAGAGATACCGCCGTGGCTACGGTGCAGATTACTGTCAGCAGAAAATGCATTACTCAGGAAGAAATGGATGAATTATATGCATTGTCTGAGAGACTGAAAGAAAAGTGTGCCGGTAATTAAATTATATCGCTATGCCGGGAGATGATATGAGCCGGAAAATATTTGTACTTTTTGCCCTGACCACAGGACTGTTTATTTCTGCCCATGCTTCGGAAAACGTGAATACGCCCGAAAACCGCCAGTTCCTGAAGCAGCAGGAAACACTGAGTCAGCAGTTACGTGAAAAGCCGGACACACAGTTGCAGGCATGGGCAGAGCAGCAGGTCAGGGCGAATCCCCTTCAGCATTCCGATAACCAGTTTCTCGATGAACTGGTCCGTAAACAGCAGGCTGCTCAGAAGGATAAACCACAGCAGGGCGCCGTGTACTTTGTGTCCTTCTCCATTCCCGAAGAGGGGCTGAAACGGATGCTGAGCGAAACCCGGCACTACGGTATTCCGGCCACACTGCGGGGCATGGTGAACAATGACCTGAAGACCACCGCTGAAGCCGTGTTGTCCCTGGTGAAAGACGGCGCAACTGATGGTGTTCAGATCGACCCGACGCTGTTTTCACAGTACGGCATTCGCAGCGTACCGGCCCTGGTGGTGTTTTGCAGCCAGGGGCACGACATCATCCGGGGAAATCTGCGCGTCAGGCAGGCGCTGGAGAAAGTGGCCACCGCAGGAGACTGCCGGCAGGTGGCCCGGGCGTTGCTGAATAACCCCGGAGATAAACAAAAATGACTTTACCTGCCGGGTATTACCGGATTGACCCGGACATCCGTGCACTGGTGGCCGCGATGAACGTTCACGGATTTCGTACATATGCGTCCTGTCAGGGGCATGGTTTCCCTGTTACGAAACTGCCGCCTTATATTGCCTTTGTCTGTCCGGTAAAAAAGGCGGCTCTTCTTGAGCAGCGACTGCGGCAGGATGCGGAGTCCATGATGCCCCGGTTGCTGTGGGGCTGGTCCGTCGGGGCTTCTTTTAACAGTGACCTTCAGCTCTGTTTCCGGCTTCAGCCTGAAGGCCCTCATCACTGGTATCACCGGTACTGTCGCCGCTCACTGCGTGCAGACTTCAGGACGCTGGTCCGCTTACTGAATCCGTAAATCTGTTCCCGTAAGGAGGCATTGATGGCGCTGACAAAGAAGCAGCGGGAAAAACTGCGTATGAAATTCGGCGGTCGTTGTGCGTACTGCGGCTGTGAACTGCCGGAAAAAGGCTGGCATGCCGACCATGTTCAGGCGGTGCTCCGCAAGTCAGAGCAGTGCATGAAGGCTGCAGAAAAGCGCATTTTCAGGCTGAAATCCACCGGTGATGTTTTCAGACCGGAGGCCGACTGTCCGGAAAACCTCGTCCCGGCCTGTGCGCCGTGCAACCTGCTGAAAACAACATATTCGCTGGAGATGTTCAGAACGCAGGTGTCCCTGCAGGTTGAACGGGGGCGCAGAAGCAGCGTGAATTTCAGGACCGCAGAACGGTTCGGGCTGATTCAGGTAGTGAACAAACCAGTCGTGTTCTGGTTTGAGCAATATCAGAGGGAGAGTGAGGTATGAAACGTCTTCTGCCATTGCTGCTGGGGCTGGCAGTCAGTGTGGCACAGGCTGACAGCAACAGTGATTACCGGGCGGGTTCTGATTTTGCCCGTCAGATTCAGGGGCAGGGTACAGGCAGTATTCAGGGCTTTAAGCCACAGGAGAGTATCCCCAGCTATAACGCGAATCCGGACGAGACAAAATATTACGGTGGCGTGACTGCCGGCGGGGATGGCGGCCTGAAAAATGACGGCACCACGGAATGGGCGACCGGTGAAACCGGAAAAACCATCACAGAGTCCTTCATGAACAAGCCGAAAGACATTCTGTCACCGGATGCACCGTTCATTCAGACCGGCAGGGATGTGGTGAACCGGGCTGACAGCATTGTGGGAAATACCGGACAGCAGTGCAGTGCGCAGGAGATAAACCGCAGTGAATTCACAAACTATACCTGTGAGCGGGACACGATGGTGGAGGAGTACTGCACACGGACTGCCAGTATCACCGGGGACTGGAAATACACGGATGAATATCGTGAAGTGACGATACCGCACTCACAGTTCCGGTTCAGTATGAACGGGCTGAAACTGGTGTTCAGTGTCACGGCTCCGGTAACCGGTACAGTGGAAAGTGCATCATTGTCTGTATACGCCGCTTTTTTCTTCCTGAACTCCCGTTATACCTTCATGAATACAACCTTTAATGTCGGCCTGGCAAACGGGCAGTCGGATACTTACCCCCTGTCCGGGGCGACAGGTTTGCAGGTGACACAGGGGCAGGTTCTGACCGGTAGTGGCTGTACTGCTAACGGTAATTGCCTCCCGCACGGGAATGGTGACAGGAAAGTCTATGAATCGCTTGTCAGTGGGGCTTCCACCTTTACGCTGAAACTCAGGATGAAGGTCCGTGATAAAGAATGGGTTCCCCGGGTGGAGTGGGTGGAGAGTTGTCCGTTTAATAAAGCGGATGGCGTGCTGACAGGCACTGAGTGTTCAGAGCCGGGTGGTACGAAAACCGGAGTGATGGAAGGTAAAACCTGGAACATCACACAGGCATGCTGGGCATACCGGGATAAATATGTCACTCAGTCCGCAGATAACGGCACCTGTCAGAAATATGTCGATAATCCGGCCTGTACGCTGGCCTCACGTCAGTGCGCGTTTTATTCCGATGAGGGAACCTGTCTGCATGAGTACGCCACGTACTCCTGCGAGTCAAAAACATCCGGGAAAGTGATGGTCTGTGGGGGAGACGTCTTCTGTCTCGATGGCGAATGTGATAAGGCTCAGAGCGGGCAGAGTAATGATTTTGCCGAAGCCGTTTCTCAGCTGGCGGCACTGGCCGCAGCAGGTAAGGATGTTGCGGCGCTGAACGGGGTGGATGTCCGTGCTTTCACCGGTCAGGCGAAATTTTGTAAGAAGGCTGCAGCCGGATACAGCAACTGCTGTAAGGACAGCGGCTGGGGACAGGATATCGGGCTGGCCAAATGCAGCAGTGATGAAAAGGCCCTGGCTAAAGCAAAATCAAACAAACTGACCGTCAGTGTCGGAGAGTTCTGTTCGAAGAAAGTGCTGGGTGTCTGTCTGCAGAAAAAGCGCAGCTACTGCCAGTTTGATTCGAAGCTGGCGCAGATAGTCCAGCAGCAGGGGCGTAACGGGCAGTTGCGTATCGGGTTTGGCAGTGCGAAGCATCCTGACTGTCGGGGGATTACGGTTGATGAGCTGCAGAAAATTCAGTTCGACAGACTGGATTTCACTAACTTCTACGAAGACCTGATGAATAACCAGAAAATCCCGGACAGTGGCGTTCTGACGCAGAAAGTGAAAGAGCAGATTGCTGACCAGCTGAAACAGGCAGGACAGTAAGGTATGGAAAATAACCGGGGGAAATGATGAAAGTCATATTCACGTCGAACCGTTTTATTGATTTTCTTATCCGGCTTTTGATTACAGCGTTTGTCATTTCCCCGGTAATTATCTGGTCGTGGGATACGGTAAAAGAAACCACTGCAGGTGAGATGCTTGCTGCTTGTTTTGTTATTTTTTACTCCGGTGTGCTCCTGTTTATTCTGTATTTTTGTTTTTCTGCCCTGACTGGCCTGCAGAAAGATGATGAAAGAAAAAATGATGAAAGGAATGAAGATGAATAAAGCATTACTGCCACTGTTACTCTGCTGCTTTATTTTTCCGGCGTCAGGGAAAGATGCAGGCTGGCAGTGGTATAACGAGAAAATAAATCCGAAGGAAAAAGAAAATAAACCTGTACCTGCCGCCCCCCGTCAGGAGCCGGATATTATGCAGAAACTGGCCGCGCTGCAGACGGCAACAAAGCGGGCGCTGTACGAAGCCATTCTGTATCCCGGCGTGGATAATTTTGTTAAATATTTCCGGCTGCAGAATTACTGGACTCAGCAGGCCGGGCTTTTCACCATGAGTGCTAAAAAGGCCATGCTGGCACATCCCGAACTGGACTATAACCTGCAGTACAGCCATTACAACGGCACGGTACGGAACCAGCTGGCGGCAGACCAGGCGCAGCAGCGACAGGCCATTGCGAAACTGGCTGAACACTACGGCATCATGTTTTTTTACCGGGGGCAGGACCCCATCGACGGGCAACTGGCGCAGGTCATTAATGGCTTCCGGGATACGTATGGTCTGAGTGTTATTCCCGTTTCCGTGGATGGCGTGATTAATCCGCTGTTGCCGGATTCCCGGACTGACCAGGGGCAGGCGCAGCGCCTCGGTGTGAAATATTTCCCGGCCATGATGCTGGTTGACCCGAAACAGGGCAGTGTTCGCCCGTTATCATACGGCTTTATTTCACAGGACGACCTGGCAAAACAGTTCCTGAACGTTTCTGAAGATTTTAAACCGAATTTTTAACCAAAGGTTATATATGCATACAGGGGATTTGTGTTTTTTTACAGGTGCCAGCCTGTTTATCGTGGGGGTTGTTGGTTATTTCTTTACAGGACCAAATAATAAAGGAGTTTATCTGCTGAGCTCGTTTGTCTTCTTTGTAGTAAATGTCATAAGTGTATGTATGCTGCCAGATAATTTCTTGTTTCTTTGTGGTGCGGTTATGAATCAGTGTGCCGTACCGGTTGTTTCAATGGCAGTCAGTACCATACCGGTTATCACGAAGTTTGACAGTTTCAGAAGGATGTTTGTTTGTATTATGTTGTCAGCCATATGGTCTGGAGTGATGTGGTTTTTTATTATTTCATTAGTGAAATGACTGGTGCTAATTTGTCATAAATGCCAAATCCAATAGTGAGGTTGATTACCACAGATCAGAGGATAAACCAGACTGCTATCCAGTGACTTCTGAATAACTCACAAAAATAAACATAGATGATTAGAAATAGCCATATCACAACAGCGATAATCGCTATAAATAACAGTATCGTCACAAATAAATCAGCAAAGGTTTTAATGGGGAGGGAGTGCAATAATGAATACACCAGTAAAGCAAAAGCCGCATTACCTGATAATGACTCTCTTATGATGTTTCTCACTATTTCCAGTTTTTCTTTAAAAGATAACTTTTTCATTTGTACCTCTGATTAATATCACACAAACGCGAATATTACAGACATGAATACTCTCATGTAAATAATAACCGGAGTTTAACATGATAAGTAAATACAGATTCTCTTTACCCCGGCTTGATATTACGGGAATGTGGGTATTTTCCCTGGGTGTCTGGTTTCATATCGTCGCCCGTCTTGTTTACAGCAAACCCTGGATGGCTTTTTTTCTGGCGGAGTTGATTGCGGCCATCCTTGTGCTGTTCGGCGCATACCAGGTGCTGGATGCATGGATTGCACGTGTCAGCCTGGAAGAGCGTGAGGCACTGGAAGCCAGGCAACAGGCCATGATGGAAGGGCAGCAGGAGGGCGGACATGTCTCTCACTAAATTACTGCCGGTCATTTTGTTGATGATGGCCACAGGTGTGCAGGCCTCCACCCGGGATGAAATTGAACGACTCTGGAATCCGCAGGGTATGGCCGTGCAGCCTGCACAACCGGCAGCAGACACATCAGCCAGAACAGAAAAGCCGGCTCCCCGCTGGTTCCGCCTCAGCAACGGCAGGCAGGTTAACCTGGCCGACTGGAAGGTGGTGCTGTTTATGCAGGGGCATTGCCCTTACTGTCACCAGTTTGACCCGGTACTGAAGCAGCTGGCACAGCAGTACGGCTTTTCCGTTTTTCCCTACACCCTGGATGGTCAGGGGGATACTGCCTTTCCGGAAGCATTACCGGTGCCACCGGACGTGATGCAGACCTTCTTCCCGAATATCCCGGTGGCCACACCGACCACCTTCCTGGTCAACGTCAACACACTTGAGGCATTACCGCTTTTGCAGGGGGCAACGGATGCCGCCAGTTTTATGGCGCGGATGGATACCGTTCTGCAGATGTACGGAGAGGAAAAAGGTGCGAAATAAGCAGGTGGTGTTACTCATTGCCGGAATATCCGGCATCGCGACGGGAATAATCGTCAGCCTGAATATCCCCTTTATCCGTCAGGGGCTTTTTTATCCCGCCAGCCCTGTGGAAATTGTCGTTTCGCTGTGTCTTACCTTTTCTGTTTCTGTTGTGTTTTTTGTGGGGGCAATTGTGGGATGGATTTCAGTATCTGAAATATATTACAGCTGCATGGCCTGTCTGAATGAATCATCAGAAATATCAGAGGAAACTTATGATGACAGAAAACAAAAAGAATCAGGAATTCAAAATCAGAAAAATTAAACGGAATATTGAGCGCAGTTGTGATAACGCCATAAAATACTTCGAGCTTTTTGTGGTTTTCTTTGTTGCCGGATTGCTTTTATGGCACGGTATGCATGCTTTTTTCAGCGCCGGTATTGATTCGTGGAAAGCTGACCCGGAATTAAATAATTTGATTTATATGTGGAACATCCTGATGTATGCCATTCCGTATACGTTATATGCGCTTGCAGCCGGGTTTCTTGTTACATCTTTTCTGTCCCCAATGTACGAATTAATATTCGGAAATATCATGATATTCCTGCTGAAACGCCGTATGCGCCGGGAGAACAAATTAAGGGAGGGTGGCAATAATGCTTCGCATTAAACCTCTTCTGGTTCTTTGTGCCGCTTTACTGACGGTCACACCCGCAGCGTCAGCGGATGTGAACAGCGACATGAATCAGTTCTTTAATAAGCTGGGATTTGCTTCCAATACCACACAACCGGGCGTCTGGCAGGGGCAGGCCGCCGGGTATGCCTATGGTGGCTCCCTGTATGCCCGCACCCAGGTCAAAAATATCCAGCTGATTTCCATGACGCTGCCGGATATCAATGCCGGATGTGGCGGCATCGACGCCTATCTCGGCTCGTTCAGTTTTATTAATGGCGATCAGTTGCAGCGTTTTGTTAAGCAGATTATGAGCAACGCTGCCGGTTACTTTTTTGACCTTGCCCTGCAGGCAACGGTGCCGGAAATCAAAACCGCAAAAGACTTCCTGCAGAAAATGGCAAGCGACATTAACAGTATGAACCTCAGCTCCTGTCAGGTGGCGCAGGGGATTGTCGGAGGATTATTTCCTCAGACTCAGGTGTCACAGCAGAAGGTCTGTCAGGACATTGCCGGTGAGAGCAATATTTTTGCTGACTGGGCCGCGTCCCGTCAGGGCTGCACGGTCGGAGGACAGTCATCGTCTGTTCGTGACAAGGCCAGTGACAAAGATAAGGAACGGGTGCTGAAGAACATCAATATCATCTGGGACTCGCTGTCCAAAAACAGGATGCTTGATGGTAACAAAGAACTGAAAGAATTTATTATGACGCTCACCGGTACGCTGATTTTTGGGGAAGACAGCGAGATTACCCCCCTGCCGGCGCGTACCACTGACCGCGATATCCTCCGGGCGATTATGGAGGGGGGAACGGCAAAAGTTTATCACTGCAACGATTCGGACAAGTGTCTGAAGGTGGTGGCGGATGCAAATGTGACCATCGCCCGGGATAAAGCCCTGAAATCACAGATTACAAAACTGCTCACCAGTATTCAGAATAAAGCGGTGAGTGATACTCCACTGGATGACAGGGAAAAAGGCTTCATTTCCAGCACCACCGTCCCCGTCTTTAAATATCTTATTGACCCGCAGATGCTCGGTGTGTCCAGCAGCGTGGTTTACCAGCTGACGGACTATATCGGCTACGACATCATGCTCCAGTACATTCAGGAACTGCTTCAGCAGGCCCGGGCCATGATTGCCACCGGGAACTATCCACAGACCGTGCTGGACAGTGTGCTGGAGAATCTGAATCAGGCACAGCAACAGATTGCGGTTTTCCAGGGGCAGGTAAAGGTCCAGCAGGATGCATTGCTGGTTGTTGACCGTCAGATGAGCTACATGCGCCAGCAGCTGTCCGCCCGCATGCTCAGCCGTTACCAGAACAACTATCACTTCGGAGGGAGCACGCTGTGAATGAAGTCTATGTGATTGCCGGTGGTGAGTGGTTACGCAATAACCTGAACGCCATTGCCGCCTTTATGGGGACCCGGACGTGGGATTCCATCGAAAAAATTGCGCTCACATTGTCTGTTCTCGCGGTGGCCGTGATGTGGGTACAGCGGCACAACGTGATGGATTTGCTGGGCTGGGTGGCCGTGTTTGTGCTTATCAGCCTGCTGGTTAATGTCCGTACATCGGTGCAGATTATTGATAACAGTGACCTGGTCCAGGTTCACCGGGTGGATAATGTGCCGGTCGGACTGGCGATGCCACTTTCACTGACGACCCGTATCGGGCATGCAATGGTGGCCAGTTACGAGATGATATTCACCCAGCCTGACAGCGCCACCTACAGCAAGACAGGCATGCTGTTCGGGGCGAACCTGATTGTGAAAAGCACCGATTTTCTGTCCCGGAATCCGGAAATCATCAATCTGTTTCAGGACTACGTCCAGAACTGCGTGCTGGGGGATATTTACCTGAACCACAAATACACGCTGGAAGACCTGATGGCCTCCGGTGACCCCTACACGCTGATTTTTTCCCGGCCCAGCCCGCTACGGGGCGTTTATGACAGCAATAATAATTTCATAACCTGTAAAGATGCGTCGGTCACGCTGAAAGACAGGCTGAATCTCGATACAAAGACGGGAGGCAAGACCTGGCATTATTATGTGCAGCAGATATTTGGCGGCAGACCGGACCCGGACCTGTTATTCAGGCAACTGGTGAGTGACAGTTACAGTTATTTCTACGGCTCCAGCCAGTCTGCCAGTCATATTATGCGCCAGAACGTCACCATGAATGCCCTGAAAGAGGGTATCACCAGTAATGCAGCCCGTAACGGTGATACCGCCAGCCTGGTCAGTCTGGCCACGACTTCGTCGATGGAGAAACAGCGTCTGGCACATGTCTCCATTGGTCATGTGCTGATGCGAAACCTGCCGATGGTGCAGACCATTCTGGTGGGCATTACCATTGGTATCTTCCCGCTCCTGGTACTGGCGGCTGTCTTCAACATACTGACGCTGTCTGTTCTGAGAGGCTATGTGTTTGCTCTGATGTGGTTCCAGACCTGGCCGTTGCTGTATGCCATTCTGAACAGTGCCATGACATTCTATGCAAAGCAGAATGGTGCACCGGTCGTGCTCTCTGAACTCTCTCAGATACAGCTGAAATACTCCGACCTGGCGTCCACTGCCGGATATATATCTGTCATGATACCCCCGTTGTCATGGATGATGGTAAAAGGCCTTGGCGCAGGTTTTTCCAGCGTGTACAGCCATTTCGCTTCCTCTGCTATCAGCCCGACTGCCAGTGCGGCAGGTAGTGTGGTTGACGGTAATTACTCCTACGGCAACATGCAGACGGAAAACGTGAACGGCTTCAGCTGGAGCACCAACAGCACCACGTCGTTTGGTCAGATGATGTACCAGACCGGCAGTGGCGCAACTGCCACACAGACCCGTGACGGTAATATGGTGATGGATGCGAGCGGGGCGATGTCCCGGTTACCGGTTGGCATCAATGCAACGCGTCAGATTGCGGCGGCACAACAGGAAATGGCCCGGGAGGCGTCGAACAGAGCAGAAAGTGCCCTGCATGGTTTCAGCAGCAGTATTGCCAGTGCCTGGAACTCGCTCAGTCAGTTTGGTTCTAACCGGGGGAGCAGTGATTCTGTCACAGGTGGTGCTGACAGTACGATGAGCTCACAGGACTCCATGATGGCCAGCCGTATGCGCAGTGCAGTGGAAAGCTATGCGAAGGCGCATAATATCAGTAATGAGCAGGCGACTCAGGAACTGGCATCCAGAAGTACGAGAGCTTCTGCCGGGATGTATGGAGATGCTCATGCTGAATGGGGGGTTAAACCTAAAATTCTTGGTGTTGGTGGAGGATTAGGCGTTAGAGGCGGTGGTCGGGCTGGCATTGACTGGAGTGATGATGATGCGCATCAGGCCAGCAGTGGTTCACGGGCCAGCAATGATGCTCGTCATGATATCGATGCCAGAGCTACACAAGACTTTAAAGAGGCCAGCGATTACTTTACCAGTCGCAAGGTCAGTGAGTCCGGCAGCCATACTGACAATAATGCTGATTCCCGTGTGGATCAGTTGTCTGCAGCCCTGAATTCAGCGAAGCAGAGTTACGACCAGTACACGACGAATATGACCCGCAGCCATGAATATGCTGAAATGGCATCCCGTACTGAAAGCATGAGTGGGCAGATGAGTGAAGACTTGTCGCAACAGTTTGCACAGTATGTAATGAAACACGCGCCACAGGATGCCGAAGCTATTCTGACAAATACCAGTTCACCGGAGATTGCAGAACGTCGTCGGGCGATGACCTGGTCTTTTGTGCAGGAACAGGTACAGCCTGGTGTTGATAATGCCTGGCGGGAATCCCGTGGCGATATTGGTAAAGGAATGGAGAGCGTACCTTCGGGTGGTGGCAGTCAGGATATTATTGCTGACCATCAGGGACATCAGGCCATTATTGAGCAAAGAACGCAGGACAGTAATATCCGTAATGATGTAAAACATCAGGTTGATAATATGGTCACAGAATATAAAGGGAATATAGGTGATACTCAGAACAGCATACGTGGCGAGGAAAATATTGTAAGAGGACAGTATTCTGAACTACAGAATCACCATAAAACAGAGGCATTATCTCAGAATAATAAATATAATGAAGAAAAGTCGGTTCAGGAAAGAATGCCCGGGGCTGACAGTCCACAGGAACTGATGAAAAGGGCAAAGGAGTATCAGGATAAGTATAAGTAATAATGCTGTGTTTGGGAGATGATAATGAGATGTTTAGCTCATATTGCTCTGGTAACGGTGATACAGTTTATCGCCTGCTATCTGGTTGGTTGGGGGAAGGCCGAAACAGTTTTTATGCTGTTCTTCATAGTACTATGGCAGGGACTGTTTATATGGTTGTTCTCTCAAATACGAAAAAAACGGAATGTGTCGGATGAGTTTAAGTTTAGTAAAGGTGTTTGGTATATAACGATGCCAGTATCTTCCTTACTCTCTCCGTTATTAAGCCTGATGGTTTTTATCATTGGTACACTATACGAATTAAGGCGAGTTAGTGGTTGCATAAGCATAAAAAAATGGGGGCAAAATCAACTCAAAAACCAATATGATGGGAGTGAAAAGTTAGACTTCGGGGGCATTGAACAGCCCCCAACGACCTACTATAACCCTTCAACCGGATACCCTATGCATGGAGGCTTTGACTCAGCGGGAAATACTTTTGGGACTCGTTGGCAGGATTATTATGACAGGCAATAAGAAAACTGTAGTTTGTAAAAAAGGTAATTTGATGAAAACAAAAAAATTGATGATGGTTGCACTGGTCAGTTCCACTCTGGCCCTTTCAGGGTGTGGTGCGATGAGCACAGCAATCAAGAAGCGTAACCTTGAGGTGAAGACTCAGATGAGTGAGACCATCTGGCTTGAACCCGCCAGCGAACGCACGGTATTTCTGCAGATCAAAAACACGTCTGATAAAGACATGAGTGGGCTGCAGGGCAAAATTGCTGATGCTGTGAAAGCAAAAGGATATCAGGTGGTGACTTCTCCGGATAAAGCCTACTACTGGATTCAGGCGAATGTGCTGAAGGCCGATAAGATGGATCTGCGGGAGTCTCAGGGATGGCTGAACCGTGGTTATGAAGGCGCAGCTGTTGGTGCAGCGTTAGGTGCCGGTATTACCGGATATAACTCAAATTCTGCCGGTGCCACACTCGGTGTGGGCCTTGCTGCCGGTCTGGTGGGTATGGCTGCAGATGCGATGGTGGAAGATGTGAACTATACCATGATCACGGATGTGCAGATTGCAGAGCGTACTAAGGCAACGGTGACAACGGATAATGTTGCCGCCCTGCGTCAGGGCACATCCGGTGCGAAAATTCAGACCAGTACTGAAACAGGTAACCAGCATAAATACCAGACCCGTGTGGTCTCAAATGCGAACAAGGTTAACCTGAAATTTGAAGAGGCGAAGCCTGTTCTCGAAGACCAGCTGGCCAAATCAATCGCAAATATTCTCTGAACCTCGTCAGGAGGCTGATCTGACCGGCCTCCTTGCTGACGCCTCGCGTTGCTCGTTGTCCAACCCCGGGATGTAACAAAATAAATTTTGTCACCTCCCGGCGTTTCCGAAATAAATATGAAAACACTGAGCGGTTGTGCAAATTCTTTGTGCGACCGTGAAGTGTTGCCGGCGAAGCCGGGATCTTCCGGAGAAAGTCATTATGACATCAGACAATATCGCTGAATATGTTGGTGAGAATAATCAATTTACTGAGAAGCCTGTAACTGAATACCCCCCGGTGATACAGGATAATACAGTGACCACTAAAGACTATCTGTACAGCAATAATATTGATACTGACCTTTTAGTGGTTATCGGAGGGCTTATTGTTATATTGTTTCTCATGATGCTTATCATGTACTTTATTAATTCTCTCAGGCATAAGGAATTAACTGAAATACTGGAAAAAATATCTTTTCCTGAAAAATCCGGGAGCAATTTGCTTAAACCGGAGGCGGTCAGCTGTAATTTGTTGTCCCTGTGTGTGCTGGCACCGGTACTCTGTACACCCAGAAAGCTGGCAGAAGTCTCCAGGGAGATCATCGTGGCGAGTGCGCAGGAAATTGCATGGACGCCGGGGAGCAGTCGTATTGATGGTCATCAGGGCGAAAATATTACCTGGTCTCTGTCATCGCAGTCTCCTGCCGATAAGTATGATCTCATCAATAAAACCTCCCGTGTTTCTCCTGACAGTGGCCGTTTTTATGAACCGGACACAGTTCTGGATCACCGTGAACGGGTACGCCTTTTTATTCAGATCCAGTTTCCGCACGGGAGTGACTGGTCTGAAGTATTGCGACTGACTGACATTGTTACAGAGAAGGTCTCTTCCGGCAGGGCTGCAGGCGGATATCACCACCGGCATACAGGGTACACCTGGTCTGTTTCTGTGAATTAACCCCACATCATCCTTTTCTGCCCTGTTCCAGATTTTCCCGGAGTTTCATCATGAGTTTTAACGCAAAGGATATGACCCAGGGCGGTCAGATTGCGTCCATGCGTATCCGCATGTTCAGCCAGATCGCCAATATCATGCTTTACTGCCTGTTTATTTTTTTCTGGATACTCGTTGGTCTGATTTTATGGGTAAAAATAAGCTGGCAGACGTTTGTGAACGGCTGTATTTACTGGTGGTGTACCACGCTGGAAGGCATGCGGGATTTAATCAAGTCCCAGCCAGTATATGAGATCCAGTATTACGGCAAAACCTTCCGGATGAACGCTGCCCAGGTACTGCATGATAAATATATGATCTGGTGCGGAGAGCAGCTATGGTCCGCATTCGTTCTGGCCACAGTTGTGGCACTGGTTATTTGCCTGATTACCTTCTTTGTTGTTTCCTGGATTCTGGGGCGTCAGGGTAAACAACAGAGCGAAAATGAAGTCACAGGTGGTCGTCAGCTGACAGACAATCCGAAAGATGTTGCCCGGATGCTGAAAAAAGACGGCAAGGACTCCGATATCCGGATTGGCGACCTGCCGATTATCCGGGATTCCGAAATCCAGAACTTCTGTCTGCACGGCACGGTCGGGGCCGGTAAGTCGGAGGTTATCCGTCGTCTGGCCAACTACGCCCGTCAGCGCGGTGATATGGTGGTGATTTATGACCGTTCAGGGGAATTTGTTAAAAGTTACTATGATCCCTCCATCGATAAAATCCTGAATCCGCTGGATGCACGCTGTGCTGCCTGGGATTTGTGGAAGGAGTGCCTGACACAGCCGGATTTTGATAATACCGCGAACACGCTGATCCCGATGGGCACAAAAGAGGACCCGTTCTGGCAGGGTTCAGGACGAACCATTTTTGCGGAAGCGGCGTACCTGATGCGCAATGACCCCAACCGCAGCTACAGCAAACTGGTGGACACACTGCTTTCCATCAAAATCGAAAAACTGCGTACCTTCCTGCGTAATTCACCGGCGGCCAACCTGGTGGAAGAGAAAATTGAGAAAACGGCGATTTCCATCCGTGCTGTGCTGACCAACTACGTGAAAGCCATCCGTTACCTGCAGGGGATTGAGCATAACGGTGAGTCTTTTACCATCCGTGACTGGATGCGTGGTGTCCGGGAAGATCAGAAAAACGGCTGGCTGTTTATTTCGTCGAACGCCGACACCCATGCCTCCCTGAAGCCGGTGATCTCCATGTGGCTGTCCATTGCCATTCGTGGTCTGCTGGCAATGGGAGAAAACCGTAACCGTCGTGTGTGGTTTTTCTGTGACGAGTTACCCACGTTACACAAACTGCCGGACCTGGTGGAGATCCTGCCGGAAGCCCGTAAGTTCGGTGGCTGTTATGTGTTTGGTATCCAGTCCTATGCCCAGCTGGAAGATATCTACGGTGAGAAAGCGGCGGCCACGCTGTTTGACGTCATGAACACCCGTGCCTTTTTCCGTTCTCCCAGCCATAAGATTGCAGAGTTCGCTGCCGGTGAAATTGGTGAGAAAGAGCACCTGAAAGCCAGCGAGCAGTATTCCTACGGTGCTGACCCGGTACGTGACGGGGTATCGACCGGTAAGGATATGGAGCGTCAGACGCTGGTCAGTTATTCCGACATTCAGTCTCTGCCGGATCTGACCTGCTATGTCACTCTGCCCGGACCGTATCCGGCAGTCAAACTCTCTCTGAAATATCAGGCACGACCGAAGGTCGCTCCGGAGTTTATTCCGCGTGACATCAACCCGGAAATGGAGAACCGTCTGAGTGCCGTACTTGCCGCAAGGGAAGCAGAAGGTCGTCAGATGGCCAGCCTCTTTGAACCGGAGGTTGCCTCCGGAGAAGATGTGACTCAGGCTGAACAGCCACAACAGCCACAACAGCCACAACAGCCACAACAGCCACAACAGCCACAACAGCCACAACAGCCACAACAGCCACAACAGCCACAACAGCCACAACAGCCACAACAGCCACAACAGCCGCAACAGCCGGTGTCTCCTGCCATCAACGATAAGAAGTCAGATTCAGGTGTGAATGTTCCGGCAGGGGGGATCGAGCAGGAGCTGAAAATGAAACCGGAAGAAGAGATGGAACAGCAACTGCCACCCGGGATCAGTGAATCCGGTGAAGTGGTGGATATGGCCGCTTATGAGGCATGGCAACAGGAAAATCATCCGGACATCCAGCAGCAGATGCAGCGTCGTGAAGAGATGAACATTAATGTGCACCGGGAGCGTGGGGAGGATGTTGAGCCGGGAGATGATTTCTGATGATGAGTATCGCGCAGGTCAGATCGGCCGGAAGTGCCGGTAACTATTATACCGACAAGGATAATTACTATGTACTGGGCAGCATGGGAGAACGCTGGGCCGGCAAGGGGGCTGAACAGCTGGGACTGCAGGGCAGTGTCGATAAGGATGTTTTTACCCGTCTTCTGGAGGGAAGGCTGCCGGACGGAGCGGATCTAAGCCGCATGCAGGATGGCAGTAATAAGCATCGTCCCGGCTACGACCTGACCTTCTCCGCCCCCAAAAGTGTCTCCATGATGGCCATGTTAGGTGGCGATAAGCGCCTGATTGATGCACATAACCAGGCCGTGGACTTTGCTGTTCGTCAGGTGGAGGCGCTGGCCTCCACACGGGTGATGACGGACGGACAGTCAGAAACGGTACTGACCGGTAATCTGGTGATGGCACTGTTTAACCACGACACCAGTCGCGATCAGGAACCACAGTTACACACGCATGCGGTGGTGGCTAATGTCACGCAGCATAACGGTGAGTGGAAGACACTGAGCAGTGACAAAGTGGGGAAAACGGGGTTCATTGAGAATGTGTACGCTAATCAGATTGCCTTTGGCAGGCTCTACCGGGAAAAACTGAAAGAGCAGGTTGAGTCACTGGGCTATGAAACCGAAGTGGTGGGTAAGCACGGTATGTGGGAGATGCCGGGCGTACCGGTGGAGGCCTTTTCCGGACGCTCACAGGCTATCCGGGAGGCCGTCGGGGAAGATGCCTCGCTGAAATCCCGGGATGTGGCGGCACTGGATACGCGAAAATCCAAACAGCACGTCGATCCTGAAGTCAGAATGGCTGAATGGATGCAGACGCTGAAGGAAACCGGGTTCGACATCCGGGCATATCGTGACGCGGCGGATCAGCGTGCGGAGACCCGCACGCAGGCGCCCGGGCCAGCTTCACAGGACGGGCCGGATGTGCAGCAGGCGGTGACACAGGCGATTGCCGGATTAAGTGAACGAAAAGTGCAGTTCACGTACACGGACGTGCTGGCCAGGACGGTCGGCATACTGCCGCCGGAAAATGGTGTGATTGAACGGGCACGCGCCGGTATCGATGAGGCCATCAGCCGTGAGCAGCTTATCCCCCTCGATCGTGAGAAGGGGATGTTCACGTCCGGGATTCATGTGCTCGATGAGCTGTCAGTCCGGGCACTCAGTCGTGACATCATGAAACAGAACCGGGTGACCGTACATCCGGAGAAAAGTGTCCCCCGGACGGCCGGTTACAGCGATGCCGTCAGTGTTCTGGCACAGGATCGCCCGTCGCTGGCCATTGTGTCCGGGCAGGGCGGTGCAGCCGGGCAGCGTGAGCGGGTGGCTGAACTGGCAATGATGGCCCGGGAGCAGGGGCGGGAGGTGCAGATTATCGCCGCTGACCGTCGCTCGCAGATGAACCTGAAGCAGGATGAACGGCTGTCCGGTGAGCTGATAACCGGACGTCGTCAGCTGCAGGAGGGCATGGCCTTCACGCTGGGCAGTACCGTTATCGTCGACCAGGGCGAAAAACTCTCCCTGAAAGAGACGTTAACCCTGCTGGACGGTGCCGCACGTCATAACGTACAGGTCCTGATAACCGACAGCGGGCAGCGAACCGGTACAGGCAGTGCGCTGATGGCCATGAAGGATGCCGGGGTGAACACGTATCGCTGGCAGGGCGGAGAACAGCGACCGGCAACCATCATCAGTGAACCGGACCGGAATGTCCGCTATGACCGGCTGGCCGGAGATTTTGCGGCCAGCGTGAAAGCCGGAGAAGAGAGCGTGGCACAGGTCAGCGGGGTACGGGAACAGGCCATACTGACACAGGCCATTCGCAGTGAGCTGAAAACACAGGGCGTGCTCGGACACCCGGAGGTGACCATGACCGCCCTGTCACCGGTCTGGCTGGACAGCCGGAGCCGTTATCTGCGGGATATGTACCGACCGGGGATGGTGATGGAGCAGTGGAACCCGGAGACACGCAGTCATGACCGCTATGTTATCGACCGGGTGACGGCGCAGAGTCACAGCCTGACCCTGCGGGATGCGCAGGGCGAAACGCAGGTGGTGCGTATTTCCTCCCTGGACAGCAGCTGGTCGCTGTTCCGGCCGGAAAAAATGCCGGTGGCAGACGGCGAGCGACTGAGGGTGACAGGGAAAATTCCCGGACTCCGCGTCTCCGGCGGTGACCGCCTGCAGGTGGCATCCGTCAGTGAAGATGCGATGACGGTTGTTGTGCCGGGGCGGGCTGAACCGGCCACCCTGCCTGTGGCTGATTCACCGTTCACGGCACTGAAGCTGGAGAACGGCTGGGTGGAAACGCCCGGGCATTCCGTCAGTGACAGTGCGACGGTGTTTGCCTCCGTCACACAGATGGCAATGGACAACGCCACCCTGAACGGTCTGGCCCGCAGCGGTCGTGATGTCCGGCTGTATTCCTCACTGGATGAAACCCGTACTGCGGAAAAACTCGCCCGCCATCCGTCCTTTACGGTGGTTTCTGAGCAGATAAAGGCGCGTGCCGGTGAGACATTGCTGGAAACCGCTATCAGTCTGCAGAAAGCCGGGCTTCACACGCCGGCACAGCAGGCCATTCATCTGGCCCTTCCTGTGCTGGAAAGTAAAAACCTGGCCTTCAGCATGGTGGACCTGCTGACAGAGGCGAAGTCGTTTGCTGCAGAAGGAACCGGTTTTACTGAACTGGGAGGGGAAATCAATGCGCAGATAAAACGCGGTGACTTACTGTATGTGGATGTGGCAAAAGGCTATGGCACAGGCCTGCTGGTTTCCCGTGCGTCGTATGAGGCAGAAAAGAGCATTCTTCGCCATATTCTCGAAGGCAAGGAGGCGGTCACGCCGCTGATGGAGAGAGTACCCGGCGAACTCATGGAGACGTTAACGTCGGGACAGCGTGCCGCCACCCGTATGATACTGGAAACGTCCGACCGTTTCACGGTGGTACAGGGGTATGCCGGTGTGGGTAAGACCACTCAGTTCCGGGCGGTGATGTCAGCCGTGAACATGCTGCCGGAGAGTGAGCGTCCCCGGGTTGTGGGGCTGGGGCCCACGCACCGTGCGGTCGGTGAGATGCGCAGCGCCGGCGTGGATGCACAGACACTGGCGTCCTTTCTGCATGACACGCAGCTGCAGCAGCGCAGCGGAGAAACGCCGGATTTCAGCAACACGCTGTTTCTGCTCGATGAGAGCTCTATGGTGGGCAATACCGACATGGCACGGGCATACGCCCTGATTGCGGCCGGTGGTGGTCGTGCTGTGGCCAGCGGTGACACGGACCAGCTGCAGGCCATCGCGCCCGGTCAGCCTTTCCGTCTCCAGCAGACGCGCAGTGCTGCCGATGTGGTCATCATGAAGGAGATTGTGCGTCAGACGCCGGAACTGCGGGAGGCGGTATACAGCCTGATTAACCGGGATGTGGAAAGGGCACTGTCCGGGCTTGAGAGTGTGAAACCGTCTCAGGTTCCCCGTCAGGAGGGCGCATGGGCACCGGAGCACTCCGTGACGGAGTTCAGTCACAGCCAGGAAGCGAAACTGGCAGAAGCGCAGCAGAAGGCGATGCTGAAAGGTGAGACTTTTCCGGATGTCCCCATGACACTGTATGAAGCCATTGTCCGCGACTATACCGGCAGGACACCGGAAGCACGGGAGCAGACGCTGATTGTCACGCACCTGAATGAGGACCGGCGCGTACTGAACAGCATGATTCATGATGCACGGGAAAAGGCCGGTGAGCTGGGGAAAGAGCAGGTCATGGTGCCTGTCCTGAACACAGCGAATATACGTGACGGGGAGCTGCGTCGTCTCTCCACCTGGGAGAATAACCCGGATGCCCTTGCCCTGGTGGATAATGTGTATCACCGGATTGCCGGTATCAGCAAGGATGACGGGCTGATAACCCTGGAGGATGCGGAAGGTAACACGCGGCTGATTTCGCCCCGGGAGGCGGTGGCTGAAGGTGTCACACTGTACACCCCGGACAAAATCCGGGTGGGGACCGGCGACCGGATGCGCTTCACGAAGAGTGACCGGGAGCGCGGTTATGTGGCCAACAGCGTCTGGACGGTGACAGCGGTTTCTGGTGACAGTGTCACGTTGTCGGACGGCCAGCAGACCCGGGTGATTCGCCCCGGTCAGGAGCGGGCAGAGCAACATATTGACCTGGCCTATGCCATCACCGCCCACGGTGCGCAGGGGGCGAGTGAAACCTTTGCCATCGCGCTTGAAGGCACGGAAGGTAACCGGAAACTGATGGCCGGCTTTGAGTCAGCCTACGTGGCCCTGTCGCGTATGAAGCAGCATGTGCAGGTGTACACCGATAACCGTCAGGGCTGGACGGATGCCATCAACAATGCCGTACAGAAAGGAACGGCCCACGATGTGTTTGAACCGAAACCGGACCGGGAGGTCATGAATGCAGAGCGGCTGTTCAGTACGGCACGGGAACTGCGGGACGTGGCGGCAGGCCGTGCCGTTCTCCGTCAGGCAGGGCTGGCCGGGGGAGACAGCCCTGCACGGTTTATTGCACCGGGACGTAAATATCCGCAGCCGTATGTGGCACTGCCGGCGTTTGACCGTAACGGCAAGTCCGCCGGTATCTGGCTGAACCCACTGACCACGGATGACGGAAACGGGCTGCGGGGATTCAGCGGTGAAGGACGGGTGAAAGGCAGCGGGGATGCGCAGTTCGTGGCCCTGCAGGGTAGCCGTAACGGAGAGAGCCTGCTGGCTGATAATATGCAGGATGGTGTCCGGATTGCCCGTGATAATCCTGACAGCGGTGTGGTGGTAAGAATTGCCGGTGAAGGTCGTCCGTGGAATCCCGGTGCCATCACCGGTGGTCGCGTGTGGGTGGATATCCCGGACAGCAGCGTCCAGCCGGGTGCCGGAAATGGCGAACCGGTCACGGCAGAGGTACTGGCACAGCGGCAGGCTGAAGAGGCCATCCGCCGTGAAACGGAACGCCGTGCGGATGAAATTGTCCGTAAAATGGCAGAGAACAAACCTGACCTGCCGGACGGCAAAACAGAGCAGGCTGTCAGGGAGATTGCCGGACAGGAGCGTGACCGGTCTGCCATATCTGAACGGGAAGCCGCGCTGCCGGAGAGTGTGCTGCGTGAATCACAACGGGAGCAGGAAGCGGTCCGGGAGGTTGCCCGGGAAAATCTGCTGCAGGAGCGACTGCAGCAGATGGAGCGGGATATGGTTCGTGACCTGCAGAAAGAGAAAACCCTGGGCGGAGACTGATACAGGAAGATAAACGCTGATGACAACGGATAACACGAACACGACACGTAACGATTCACTGGCTGCACGGACCGATACCTGGTTTCAGTCATTTCTGGTCTGGTCACCCGGACAGCGGGATATCATCAAAACGGTGGCACTGGTGCTGATGGTACTGGACCACATCAATCTGATATTCCAGCTGAAGCAGGAATGGATGTTTCTGGCCGGGCGAGGAGCCTTTCCGCTGTTTGCCCTGGTGTGGGGGCTGAATCTGTCCCGTCATGCGCATATCCGGCAACCGGCCATTAACCGGCTGTGGGGATGGGGAATTATTGCCCAGTTCGCATATTATCTGGCCGGCTTTCCCTGGTATGAGGGGAATATCCTGTTTGCCTTTGCAGTGGCGGCACAGGTGCTGACGTGGTGTGAAACGCGCAGTGGGTGGCGTACAGCAGCGGCCATTCTTCTGATGGCCCTGTGGGGGCCTTTGTCCGGCACCAGTTACGGCATTGTCGGGCTGCTGATGCTGGCAGTCAGCCACCGGCTGTACCGGGCGGAAGACAGAGCGGAACGTCTGGCGCTGGTCGCCTGCCTGCTGGCTGTTATTCCGGCGCTTAACCTTGCCACCAGTGATGCAGCGGCGGTGGCTGGTCTTGTGATGACGGTGCTGACCGTTGGTCTGGTGTCCTGTGCAGGAAAATCATTACCCCGTTTCTGGCCCGGGGATTTTTTCCCGGTATTCTACGCCTGTCATCTGGCTGTGCTGGGCGTTCTGGCGCTGTGACGGGTGTGGTATCTTTGACCGTAACAGGATGATTCGTCAGAGGCAGAACACAGCATGACAGAGCAGAAGCGACCGGTACTGACACTGAAGCGGAAAACGGAAGGGGAGACGCCTGTCCGCAGGCGGAAAACCATCATCAATGTCACCACGCCACCAAAGTGGAAGGTGAAAAAGCAGAAGCTGGCCGAGAAAGCAGCCCGGGAAGCGGAGCTGGCGGCAAAAAAAGCGCAGGCCAGACAGGCGCTGTCCATTTATCTGACGCTGCCCTCGCTGGATGAGGCGGTGAACACTCTGAAACCCTGGTGGCCGGGATTGTTTGACGGTAACACGCCCAGGCTTCTTGCCTGTGGTATCCGGGAGGTTTTACTGGATGAGGTGTTTCAGCGGAATATCCCGCTCTCTCATAAAAAACTCAGCCGGGCGCTGAAAGCTATCACCCGTTCGGAAAGTTATCTGTGTGCAATGAAAGCCGGCGCCTGCCGCTATGATACGGAAGGCTATGTGACAGAACATATCACACAGGAAGAAGAACAGTATGCGCAGGCGCGCCTGGAAAAGGTGCGCAGACAGAACCGGATCAAGGATGAGCTGCGGGCGATCCTGGCGGAATAAAAGAGCCCTCTGTATGACAGAGGGCAACAGCGAGAAAAAATCGGGAAAACAGAAATCCAGAGTTTTGATGGAGAAAACACCCAACCGTTCAGGGATGTTTCAGAATGTTTCTGACATAATCCGGGAGCCGGGTCAAGAGGGGGGATAAAAAATGGCTGTATCCAGTGGATTATCTGAGCACAGCGGTATTTATCGCTATCAGCGCGTGGGGCGTCATGCCGTCCGTCAGGAGATTCGTGGTTTTTTCAGGGAAGCCGCTGAGGCCTGGCAGAATGCGGCCCGGCTGGCACCCTGTGAAGCATGGCGGGATTTTGCCCTGAAGAGGGCATCTGCATGCCGGTGTAAGTGCCGATAAAAATAACCCCCGTCGCGGAGCTCCGGGGGATCAGGCTTATATGGCAGATCGTTATTATTATAGTGGTGTAAGAAGGAGTTGCCCTGTCTTTCAAACGGACATCACAGAGTTAACATATTTCACATCCCGGGTAAGCCAGCAGGGATAAAAAATGTGATGAATTTCAAGAAGCAGAAGGTGACAGTAGCATGCATAACAGTACGGTTATGTCCGGTGAATCTGACAGACAGCCGGGCTGTATTCGCGGCAGGATAAAGAAAAACCGGGAGATGACTCTCCCGGTCCGTCTTATCGCTAATCCCCTGAGCAGGGCATGTATGACTTATCTATGACCGTTATATTCAGCGCCACATCCGGTAGCCTGCGATATAACACAGTTATCCTATCAGTAAGAGCAGGTATGATGAATACACGGAGATTAAAAATATAATCTCCGTCACATGTTACCCCCGGAAACCGGTAACGCCGTCACGGGAAATACGTGACAGAAAAAGCAGCCTCCGTTACTCCAGGTATCAGAAGGCTGAATAATGCATGAGACTTTGTTTCTTATGTGTCTGGTCAGGCTGGCTGACCAGCGTTTTTAGTAACACATAAGTAACACATAGCCATATGTGTATTAAGCCACCTCATCTTATTTTGTCGAATTGATCACAATTCAACGGTTTATTTTTGGCGTGATACGTGAGCCGTTATTCATCCCGGCATGGAATTCATGCAATCACGAAAAGTAATCAGTGACGGAGAGTAAAATGAAGAAATATATACCAGTGGTATTATTTGTTTTTTCATGTCAGGTATTTTCTGCTGATATTCATGGACGGGTTGTGCGTGTTCTGGATGGTGATACCATTGACGTCATGTTATCTCAGCATCCGGTGCGTGTCCGTCTTGTTAATATTGATGCACCTGAAAAGAAACAGGACTATGGCCGGTGGTCTGAAAAAATAATGAAATCTCTGGTTGCGGGAAAAACGGTTACTGTCACATATTTTCAGCGAGATCGTTATGGTCGTATTCTCGGGCAGGTTTATGCACCAGACGGAATGAATGTTAATCATTTTATGGTCCGTGCAGGCGCTGCATGGGTTTATGAGCAGTACAACACCGATCCTGTTCTTCCCGTCCTGCAGGGAGAAGCACGACAGCAGAAACGTGGTCTGTGGGCAGACAGCGCTCCTGTTCCGCCCTGGGTATGGCGCTCACGGAAATAATGATATTTCTGTGGCTATTGAGTTCTCATTGAAATGCGATATTTAAAAGCATGAAGCATATTACATTATTAACTTATTTCTCTGTTAATGAAAGGTGAACAAATGAACTATCAGACAGTATCAGAATTAATCACATCGTCTAATCATAATGTTCTTATAGTGTGGGACTCAGCTTCTGAAGTTGATGGTTTTTTAAATAAACTGAATATCACTGATTATAAGTATTATGATTTCAGCCAGATTTACAGTTGTTCTGACAGAACATTAAATGATTATGCGGTTATTTTTATCAGGGATGCACTGAACGCCAGTGAGCATATTATTATTTTTAATTGTACAGGATGGCCTGATTTGAATAATGAATCTGCCGTCATGCAGTTTGCCAGAGTGGCACGAAAATCAGGAAAACAACTGATAGTCGCAGTAAGAGAACAGGATATGAAAAAAATGGAAGCAGAGTCTGGAAGGATCATAAAAATCCACTGACGCCTTCGCGTTGCTCAGTTGTCCAACCCCGGGGACGGGAAAAAGCAAGTTTTCCCCGTCCCCGGCGTTTCTGAATAAAAACCGGGAAATGGTGGCACAGGGGGAAAGCCGGAACCACCTGTATCCAGATTTTATCTCATAATGGTGAATATATGAAATATGATGATGTGTCAGAATTGATGATTAAATGTGAACACAACATTCTTATTGTTGGTAATACTTACTCCCGAGTTGATAATTTTTTTAAGGGGTATTCTGTACCAGATTCTAAATATTATGATTTCACTCAGATTAACAGTGATTCAGATGCAGAGAGAAATGATCATGCCGTCTCCTTTATCAGGGATGCAATGAATAGTGAAGAGCATATAATTATTTTTAATTGTGTTGGGTGGCCTGATTTAGGTGGTGGATCAGCAGTATCGCAGTTTGCAATGATGGCCAGAAAATTTGGTAAACAACTTATTGTAGCTGTAAGTGAAAAGGATGCCATAAAATTAAAAGACAACTTTAATATTATTGGAACGTTGTCATATGGTAAAGAAAATTTTATTGCCATGAGCCATACGAAAAGCGAGTTCTGTAGTTAAAAGCGGGAAATGGAGGTAATGGTCAGCAACAGGGAATGTGGTATTATCGCGGCGGGTGTCTGAGCCTTTCTGGTTCAGGCAAGACGCAGGTACCAGAAATGCGAAGACCCCACTTGTTAATCCATTAACTCGTGAGGCCTGCATGAAGTACGTAGCACTACTGATTGTAGCCTCTTCCTTGCAGAGAGGTCAAAGTTTATGACGAAATATACCCTTATCGGGTTGCTCGCCGTGTGCGCCACGGTGTTGTGTTTTTCACTGATATTCAGGGAACGGTTATGTGAGCTGAATATTCACAGGGGAAATACAGTGGTGCAGGTAACTCTGGCCTACGAAGCACGGAAGTAAGCTGCCGGGCGGGGGCGGAAGTCCCCGCTTTCCGGAAGTGTGGGGTATTTCAGGGGCAGACACCCGACATGCCAGAAACCGCCGGTCCCGCCCGGGGCCGGCACACAGGTTAAGGCATTTCCTGTTTTTTCAGCCATTTCGCAACAAAAATCACATTAAACAACAGTAATCAGACATGATTTGTGCGCCAACACAGATCTTCGTCACAATTCTCAAGTCGCTGATTTCAAAAAACTGTAGTATCCTCTGCGAAACGATCCCTGTCTGAGAAGAGAGGAGGCGAGATGTCGCAGACAGTAAATGCAGAGACTTCCTCATCGGGAAAAAAACGACCTTACAGAAGGGGTAATCCTGTTCCTGCGAGAGAACGACAAAAAGCGTCTCTTGCAAGAAGGAGTGCCACTCATAAAGCGTTTCATGCCGTCATTCAGCTTCGACTGAAAGAAAAGTTAAGTGAGCTTGCTGATGAAGACGGGATCACTCAGGCACAGATGCTTGAGTGGCTGATAGAGTCAGAGGTTAAGCGCAGAAAATCTTTGTGAATATTTGCGTTTCTTGCTGTTTCAGTGATGAGATGTTAGATTGCTGATCGTTTTAAGGAATTTTGTGGCTGGCCACGCCGTAAGGTGGCAGGGAACTGGTTCTGATGTGGATTTACAGGAGCCAGAAAAGCAAAAACCCCGATAATCTTCAGAAAGTTTGGCGACTGAGAAGATTACCGGGGCCCACTTAAACCGTATAGCCAACAATTCAGCTATGCGGGGAGTATAGTTATATGCCCGGAAAAGTTCAAGACTTCTTTCTGTGCTCGCTCCTTCTGCGCATTGTAAGTGCAGGATGGTGTGACTGATCTTCAACAAACGTATTACCGCCAGGTAAAGAACCCGAATCCGGTGTTTATACCCCGTAAAGGTGCCGGAACGCTGAAGTTCTGCGAAAAACTGATGGAAAAGGCGGTGGGCTTCACTTCCCGTTTTGATTTCGCCATTCATGTGGCGCATGCCCGTTCGCGTGGTCTGCGTCGACGCATGCCACCGGTGCTGCGTCGACGGGCTATTGATGCGCTCCTGCAGGGGCTGTGTTTCCACTATGACCCGCTGGCCAACCGCGTCCAGTGTTCCATCACCACACTGGCCATTGAGTGCGGACTGGCGACAGAGTCCGGTGCAGGAAAACTCTCCATCACCCGAGCCACCCGGGCCCTGACGTTCCTGTCAGAGCTGGGACTGATTACCTACCAGACGGAATATGACCCGCTTATCGGGTGCTACATTCCGACCGATATCACGTTCACACCGGCGCTGTTTGCCGCTCTCGATATCTCAGAAGAGGCGGTGGCTTCCGCACGCCGCAGCCGTGTGGAATGGGAAAACAGACAGCGCAAAAAGCAGGGGCTGGATACCCTGGGTATGGATGAGCTGATAGCGAAAGCCTGGCGTTTTGTGCGTGAGCGTTTCTGCAGTTACCAGACAGAGCTTAAGTCCCGTGGAATAAAACGTGCCCGTGCGCGTCGTGATGCGAACAGGGAACGTCAGGATATCGTCACCCTGGTGAAACGGCAGCTGACGCGTGAAATCTCGGAAGGGCGCTTCTCTGCCAGTCGTGAGGCGGTAAAACGTGAAGTGGAGCGTCGTGTGAAGGAGCGCATGATTCTGTCACGTAACCGCAATTACAGCCGGCTGGCCACCGCTTCCCCCTGAAAGTGACCTCCTCAGAATAATCCGGCCTGCGCCGGAGGAATCCGCACGTCTGAAGCCCGCCAGTACAGAAAAAAACAGCACCACATACAAAAAACAACCTCATCATCCACTTTCAGATGCATCCGGTTCTCTCTGTTTTTGATACAAAACACGCCTCACAGACGGGGAATTTTGCTTATCCACATTAAACTGCAAGGGACTTCCCCATAAGGTTACAACCGTTCATGTCATAAAGCGCCAGCCGCCAGCGTTACAGGGTGCAATGTATCTTTTAAACACCTGTTTATATCTCCTTTAAACTACTTAATTACATTCATTTAAAAAGAAAACCTGTTCATTGCCTGTCCTGTGGACAGACAGATATGCACCTCCCACCGCAAGCGGCGGGCCCCTACCGGAGCCACTTTAGTTACAACACTCAGACACAACCACCAGAAAAACCCCGGTCCAGCGCAGAACTGAAACCACAAAGCCCCTCCCTCATAACTGAAAAGCGGCCCCGCCCCGGCCCGAAGGGCCGGAACAGAGTCGCTTTTAATTATGAATGTTGTAACTACATTGTCATCGCTGCCAGTCTTCTGGCTGGACGTACTGAATACACGCTCGTAAGCGGCCCTGACGGCCCGCTAACGCGGAGATACGCCCCGACTTCGGGTAAACCCTAGTCGGGACCACTCCGACCGCGCACAGAAGCTCTTTCATGGCTGAAAGCAGGTATGGCTTAGCAGGGCTGGGGATGGGTAAGGTGAAATCTATCAATCAGTACCGGCTTACGCCGGGCTTCGTCGGTTTTACTCCGGTATCACATGTAACCACAGCGTGCCGCCTTACATGCCGCTGGCGCGGCATATCCTGGACGTATAGGAAATTGAAAAAACAGTCGATACCATTGTCCACGCCTTATGCCACGTGAGCCTTTCTGCTTTTCCCACCACTCCGGTGGTTTCTCTCTCTGTATGGTCGATTTTTATACCGAAACAGGCTGTTTTTTATACTTGCACCGATTCCCGGGCACACTTAGCCTGTGTCAGGCCGGCATATACCTCAGCAGACTGATATCCCGCACGTTTTTCTTCAGCCCTGATACATTCAGCCCCGCAATGGCCCGGTGGTATACCATCCGGCCGCCGCACAGCACGCATTCGAACGGGTCACGACTCAGGAACTGTTTCACCATTTGTGCATAGCACACTTTCTCCACTGCTTCCGGTTTATCCATCCCCAGAGCACGGTACACCTGCGGCAGCTTCTCTCCACACACCCGGTTGGCAAGGAACCCGAAGTACCTCACCATCTTAAAAAACTTCTCCGGGATGTGCTGTTTCAGCCTCGCGACCCGTTCTTCCGTTGTAATGCGCCAGCCGGGAAGCCGCTATTGGGTAAGCGTAAACTGACCGCCGTATGTAGCCATCAGACGAAAATTGGTAACTTAGACGCCCATCTGATATAGACGGACATCTAAGTATGGAATTACAGGACTGGCGAAAAGAACCTCGTTAAAAACTATTCGAATGAATTCAAACTTCGTATGGTGGAACTGTCATCACAACCTGGAGCTTGTGTTGCACAGATTGCACGTGAAAATGGCGTCAATGATAATGTTATTATCAAATGGCTCAGGCTCTGACAGAACGAAAGGCGTGTTTCGCGGCGTCTTCCGGTAACGACCTCTTCTGACACTGGCGTTGAATTATTACCTGTAGAAATAACGCCGGATGCGTAGTACTCACCAATAAATAAGCGTCAATACGGTGCTCCGTTGACGCTTACCTTCGTTTACTGGTTCATGCTGTCTTTTTTACCCATATCATCCTTTTTCATCTTGTCCATCTTGTCCATCTTGTCCATCTTGTCCATTTTGCCCATATTGCCTTTCCTCATATGATCCTTGTTCATGGCATCTTTGCACATGCTGTCTTTGCACATTTCAGCATGCGGCTTAGATATGGAGTCTTTCGCCATCGTGTCTGCCGCCTGGACGTTGACCATAAACAGAGCAGAAAGCACAGTTGCTGCAATAATCATCTTTTTCATGGTATTTCCTCTTTATTAAAGTTGTTGTATTAACAGCCACCAAACCAGTTGTACCCCTGATCTTCCCAATAACCGCCTGGGAAATGGTTGGTTATTTCAATGACCTGAACATGCTTTGGATTTTTGTATCCCAGCTTGGTAGGTATGCGTAACTTCATGGGATACCCATATTCCTTAGGGAGGATTTGGTTATTCCATGTCAGCGTCAGTAGGGTCTGTGGATGCAGTGCGGTCGCCATATCAATACTGGTGTAATAGTCATCCATACAGCGGAAACTGACATACTTCGCGCGCATATCGGCGCCAATCAGCGTCAGAAAATGACGGAATGGTACTCCGCCCCACTCTCCAATCGCGCTCCATCCTTCCACGCAGATATGGCGGGTTATCTGGCTCTCCTGCTGCATGCGATACAGTTCAGGTAAACTCCAACTTCTGGTGTCGCGCACCAGCCCACGGATCTCCAATTGGTAATCGCTACCCTCAACCTGCGGAATATCCTCATCCCCATAAAAAGCGTTAAAGGGGAATGGATGGGTTATATCAGCAGCGGTATATTCCGGTGCCAGATTGTGTTCGCTGAACAGGAACCCTTGAATCCGATCATTAAATCGGGACATCCGCGACAACACATTTTCCACATCCGCGTTATCGCTAATATCACAGCCGGTCAGCATCATAATGCCACCCAGCGTCAGTCCCTGACACAGTAAGCGGCGCCTGTCTTGGCTAAGTATCTTTTCTGCATCCTTCACCAGGTAATGGGCATCACTCTTGGAGAGAAAACGCTCTTTTTTCATGATCAGTTCCTTAGCAACCACGCAGCATAGCCAACAGTGTGCGCGGTACCAGTAGCGCCATCAGCAGGTGAATAACGATAAACAGCGTCATCGCACTCATGCACAAAAAGTGGATATAACGCGCCGCTTCATAACCACCTAGCAGCGTACTTAGCAACGAACACTGGACGGGTTTCCACAGGACTAGGCCTGAAAACACCAGCCCTACACCGTCAAGAAGAACAAGCAGATAGACGATTTTTTGCACCATATTATAGTCGCGCAGGTCCGCGTGCTGCAGTTTTCCTCGTAACGCCTGGGAAAGGGTTTCTTTCAGCAACGGCCACGAGAGCGGGAAGAATTTGCGCCGAAAGCGCTCGCTGGCGACACCCAGCAAAAAGTATACCGCACCGTTGATGACCAGTACCCACATCAGGGCGAAGTGCCACTGCAAGGCACCGCCAAGCCAGCCACCAAGAGTCAACGATGTCGGAAACTTAAAATGAAACAAGGGAGACGCGTTATAAATGCGCCAGCCGCTGAACAACATACCCGCAATGGCCACTGCATTGACCCAGTGGCAACAGCGCAGCCATAAAGGGTGTACCGGTTGTGAATGTGATAGTTGCATGGTGCGCTCTCTGTGGAAGATATGGACACATTATGGCAGTTTTCTGATCTCCACATCCTCACGAAAGTTTAAATAAAATGTGATAACTCGCTACGCCAGCCTAGGGTAAGCTTTTGGTAAAGAGATCGTGGGTTACTCGCTATGAATAACGCAAAAAAAATACTGTTGGTGGAAGATGATTACGACATCGCCACCCTGTTGCGGCTGAATCTGCAGGATGAGGGCTATCAGATTGTCCATGAGGCGGACGGCGCCAAATCCCTAGCATTACTCGAGAAGCAGGTCTGGGATGCGGTGCTCCTCGATCTGATGCTACCGAATGTTGATGGCCTAGAGATTTGCCGCCGTATCCGTCAAATGGCGGGCTACCTGCCGGTAATTATCATCAGCGCCCGCACCAGTGAAATTCACCGGATTCTGGGGCTGGAAATGGGCGCAGACGATTACCTGCCAAAGCCCTTTTCTGTTCAGGAGTTGATTGCGCGCGTCAAAGCGCTGTTTCGTCGCCAGGAAGCCATGGGGCAAAATATCCGTCTGGAAGGCGGCCTGATCCGCTGTCACGGTTTGCATATCGACCCACTGGCGCGCGAAGTTCGCTTGTGTGGCGAGTTGATCGATCTCACTCCCCGCGAGTTTGACCTGCTGTACTGGTTCGCCCGTCACCCGGGTGAAGTCTTTTCCCGTCTTTCGCTACTGGACAACGTCTGGGGGTACCAACATGAAGGGTACGAGCATACAGTGAACACGCACATCAACCGTCTGCGCACTAAAATTGAGCATGATGCTGCCGAGCCGGAGATTATCCTGACGGTCTGGGGTAAAGGGTACAAATTTGCTGTCGATAAAACGGAGCCGCACTCATGATTCGTCGTCTGACATTAAGCCAGCGGTTAACGCTGGTGTTTACCGCCATTCTTCTGTTTTGCGCCGCTGCGGCATGTGGCATCCAGATCTACAGCAGTAATCAGTACGGCAACGTGATGGTGCAACGTTTGTCTGCTGGTCTGGCACAACAAATCGTCATCAGCGAACCGCTGCTGGATAACACCGGGCAGGTCAATCGCCAGACGCTAAAAATCCTGTTTGATCGGCTCATGACCCTTAATCCCAGCGTGGAGCTCTATCTGATCTCGCCGGATGGGCAACTGCTCGCGGATGCTGCGCCCTCGGGGCACCTCAAACGTCGGCGTGTAAATATCGCGCCGCTGCAAAAATTCCTTGCCGGGAGCGCCTGGCCGGTATACGGCGATGACCCGCGAAGCACGGATAAACAAAAAGTGTTCAGCGTGGCCCCCATCCACCTGAATGGTGAGCTGCGCGGCTATTTGTACATCATTTTGCAGGGCGAAGAACTCAATGCCCTCGCGGATACGCTGTGGCAAAAAGCGCTCTGGAATGCGCTACTGTGGTCACTGCTACTGGTGGCCGTGTTTGGTCTGTTGGCCGGGATGTTGGTTTGGTATTGGGTAACGCGCCCAGTAAAACAATTGACGGCGAATGTCAGCAGGATTGAACAGGACAGTATGAGCGCGATCAAACAGCTGGCAATGCAGGAGTCTGACCCGCAGCCCGGCAATGAAGTCGCGGTCTTGCGTAATACCTTTATTGAGCTGGCACGTAAAGTCGCCAGCCAGTGGGATCAACTCTCCGATAACGATCGGCAACGTCGTGAGTTTATCGCCAATATTTCCCACGATCTGCGGACACCATTAACGTCGCTCCTTGGGTATCTGGAAACCCTGTCAATGAAAGCGGATACGCTCTCACCGGAAGACTGCCGTCACTCCCTGGCGATTGCCCTGCGCCAGGGACATAAAGTGAGGCATTTATCTCAGCAGCTTTTCGAACTGGCGCGCCTTGAGCATGGTGGTATCAAGCCCCACCTGGAGCGATTTGCCATCGGCGAACTCATCCAGGATGTGGCGCAGAAATTTGATCTCACCATCGAAACCCGGCAATTACAGCTACGGCTTGATATACCTCATACTCTGCCGCTGATCAATGCTGATGTATCAATGATCGAGCGCGTGGTCACCAATTTAGTGGATAACGCGGTACGCCACACTCCACAGGGCGGCACAATCAGGTTGAAAGTATGGCAAGAACATGACCTGTTGCAGGTCGAAGTGGCGGACAGCGGACCGGGGGTAGAAGAGAATATGCGGGCGCAATTGTTCCAGCGACCATCAGCGCTCAGCCAAAAAGCCTCACGCGAAACGCGGGGGGGACTGGGGCTACTAATTGTACGCCGAATGCTGGAATTGCATGGTGGCGGCATCCACCTGATGGATGCCACACCCGGTGCCTGTTTTCGCTTTTTTGTGCCTTTATAATATCGGGGGCAAATCGTGTCTGTTCTTGACGTATAGGAAATTGAAAAACCAGTCGATACCATTGTCCACGCCTTATGCCACGTGAGCCTTTCTGCTTTTCCGGGCTCCGTTTGGGAAACGGAATCTATGGTCACTCCCGTTTTTGCAACACCGATTTTGACGATAAGTGGGCTTGCTTGAATCTATCCGGCGTCTGAATGGGATTTCATTCCCGCGCCCTGATGAGTTCCGCGCCTGATGAACCTCCAGAAATTTCACGGCTTCAGTGAGCCTTTCCGTTTTACAGGTTCCTCAACAGGCCGGTGGGCCGTTCGTATCATCAATAATCAGTATCCGCAAAACCAGATGAGTGATTGTTTAAACAGGTGTATTTGCTGTTATGCTTCGTAAGTCTGCTGTCGTGTTGTCAGTGCCCAGGCTATTCTGGCCAGCTTGTTTGCCAGAGCGCAGGTCACTACAAAGTTACTTTTCCGGCACAGTAACTCCCGGACCCAGTCGGCCAACCTGCCTGACTGGTGTTCCAGTTTTTGTATAAATACTCTGGCGGGCACTGTTGCAAAGTTAGCGATGAGGCAGCCTTTTGTCTTATTCAAAGGCCTTACATTTCAAAAACTCTGCTTACCAGGCGCATTTCGCCCAGGGGATCACCATAATAAAATGCTGAGGCCTGGC
>OKVT01000096.1_pt1 | contig 58258 bp, 68 predicted proteins | sample 1606951 | NCBI WGS metagenome assembly OKVT01 (sample SAMN03281019, study PRJEB24777) | human gut metagenome | isolation source: fecal sample PR141 from 1 month old male Chinese infant, vaginal delivered... | place: Singapore | collected 2005-11-08
TTTTGGTTGTTTGTGGGGGGGCCCTGCCAAGAGTGGAAAAACCCCGCGGGGAGGGTATTTGACGGTGGCGCCACACGGGCCGGGGGGGGGGGGGGCAGGCCGCCCGCCATAAATTGCCAGGCATCAAACAAGTGAAGAGCCCATCCTGCCGGATGGGCTTTTTGCGTTTCTGTCGTCCGGCCAGTGTGCCGGTATGCCTCCCCGGTGGCGCTGCGCTTGCCGGGGCTACGGATCCGACACGGGGCTACGTCCCTGTGGCCGGACAAGGTGCGCAGCACCGCCTCCGGCGAAAATTACGCCATGCCCGCTCCATTATCTCCTTTCAACGCAAAATAAAACCCCGTCATGGCAATCCCTTCGCCATAATCCACTTTTTCCCTGCCCCTGCGCTGGCGATGATCGCGAAAACCGTGCTTGCGAAAAAAAATGTGAATCCAATCACATATAAAAATATAACAATTATATAACATTTAGTTTACTAATTAATTTGTCTGCGTGACGTGGTACGCCCGACAAGACAGATTGCAGTCTTTGCTGGAGCAATATAACAATGACAGAAAGTAGCATTACCGAACGGGGCGCGCCGGAACTGGCCGATACCCGTCGTCGTATTTGGGCAATTGTTGGCGCTTCCTCGGGGAATCTGGTTGAATGGTTTGATTTTTACGTTTACTCATTCTGCTCGCTCTATTTCGCGCACATCTTCTTTCCATCCGGAAATACCACCACCCAACTGCTGCAAACGGCAGGCGTATTTGCCGCCGGATTTCTGATGCGTCCTATCGGTGGATGGCTGTTTGGTCGGATCGCTGACCGCCGGGGACGTAAAACGTCCATGCTTATCTCGGTCTGCATGATGTGCTTTGGCTCACTGGTGATTGCCTGTCTGCCGGGTTATGCGGTGATCGGCACCTGGGCCCCGGCGCTGCTGCTGCTGGCGCGTCTGTTCCAGGGGCTGTCTGTTGGCGGAGAATACGGCACCAGTGCGACCTATATGAGTGAAGTCGCGGTGGAGGGTAAGAAAGGCTTCTATGCCTCCTTCCAGTACGTTACGCTGATTGGTGGTCAACTGCTGGCTGTATTAGTGGTTGTGGCGCTCCAGCAGGTGCTTAGCGATGAAGATCTCCATGCCTGGGGATGGCGTATTCCTTTTGCCCTCGGGGCGGTACTGGCTATTGTCGCGCTGTGGCTGCGTCGCCAGCTGGACGAAACCTCGAAGCAGGAGACCCGGGCGCTGAAAGAGGCTGGCTCATTTAAAGGGTTGTGGCGCAATCGCCGGGCCTTTGCGATGGTGTTAGGCTTTACCGCCGCCGGATCGCTGACCTTCTACACCTTCACCACCTATATGCAAAAGTATCTGGTCAACACGGCGGGCATGACGGCCAGCACCGCCAGCGTGATCATGACCGCGGCGCTGTTCGTTTATATGCTGGTTCAGCCGCTATTCGGCGCCTTCTCGGATAAAGTTGGCCGCCGGACCTCCATGCTGTGCTTTGGCGTGCTGGCGACGTTATTTACCGTGCCTATTCTCAGCGCCTTGCAAAAAGTGAGCTCACCCTATGCCGCCTTCGGCCTGGTGATCTGCGCCTTACTGATTGTCAGTTTCTATACCTCGATCAGCGGCATCCTGAAAGCAGAGATGTTCCCGGCTCAGGTTCGCGCGCTTGGGGTCGGGTTGTCCTATGCCGTCGCGAACGCATTGTTCGGCGGCTCTGCGGAGTACGTCGCGCTGTCGCTTAAGTCGGCAGGGATAGAGCACGCGTTCTACTGGTATGTGACGGTGATGGCCGCCATTGCCTTCCTTGTCTCCCTGATGTTGCATCGCAAAGGGAAGGGGTTGCGTCTGTAACGCTTACTGATGAGCCAACTGCCATACAGCGTAGCCGGTGGTCGCGCCGGCGACATCCCAGGCAAAATCCTTCCAGCTCCAGCCGCTCCCAGCCGGGCGGCTGTCCCAAAGCTCTTTTGAGGCGCCAAGGCTGACGGAAAACATCAGGCCGATAGCGGCGCTGCGGTCCCGGCTGTAACCCTGATGTTGCGCATATTCATTGCCAGCGGCAGAGAGCATCGCTGAGGCCAGAAAATGCTGGGCTTTGTCCTGACCGGACCATGCATCATTTGCCATGTGGCTGCAGCCGGTTAACAGCAGCGAAGCAATCACTATTATCGTACGCATAGCACTTCCAGAAAAAAGCCCCGTCGAGGCGGGGCTGATAGTCAGAGAATACGGCTGATCAGCCGGTCAATGCGGATCCGCCGCAGGCGGCGGATCAGTTTTCGCACTTTCACCGGATAGTCGGCGATACTTTGCAGATCCCGATAATGTTTCACTACCGTGGTGTGGGTGCGGATGAGCTTCAGCTCTTTCTCCCGCATGGCCCCCAGCTGCCGCTTTGGATCGTGGATCAGAATGGCGTTTTCCAGATCGAGCCGCCAGGCGCGCGGGTTCAGGTTGTTGCCAGTGAGCAGCATCCACTCATCGTCAACCCACATGCCTTTCAGGTGGTAGCTGTTATCGTCATCCTTCCACAGGCGGACGATCAGCTGATCGGTATTGACATAATACTGCAGCCGGCTGAGGAAACGCCGCAGGTTGATCTCATACAGATAGGGAAGGGCGCCGATGATTTTAAACGGCTGATCTTCAGGAATGTAGAAATCGTTAGCCGTTTTATCGCCGACAATAATCTCCACCTGTTTACCGTCGCGCAGCAGCTGGATGATATTTCTTACCAGTACGGCAGGGAGGTTGAAGTAGGGGGTGCAGATCGTCAGCTTGTGTTCGGCACAGGGCATCAGGTGAAAGATGGTTTTATTCAGCAGGCTCGATTTACCCAGGCCTACCAGCGGGGTGACGGAGAGTTCTTCGTCACCAGCGGTGCCGACAAAATGGTAGCTGCGGTCGCGGAGCTCCTGACGGTACTGGCGAATGTCGTTTTTGATTTCCGGGCTTTTTGGCCGATCCGGTCTGTCGAGACGGTTAACGCCGCGCCCCTGAACCAGATTGTTGTCGACCCAGTCGAACATGATGTCCGCCATTTTGCCGTTACGGATGCACTGATAGCGATCATAGCGATACTTATCATGCTGATGCAGATAAACATCATTCAGGCTGGCGCCGCTGTAGAGGACGCAGTCATCAATAATAAAGCCTTTGAAATGGAGAACGCCGAGCGCCTCCCGGGTGTTAATCGGCACGCCGTAAACGGGGATATCTACCCCTGGATTTTCATTGGCCATCCGACAATACCAGTCGGCATTGGTATTAGAGGCGGCGGCGCCGATACGGCCACGCTGAGCGCGGTGCCAGTCCACCAGAACGCGGACATCCAGTTCCGGACGCTGGCGTTTGGCGTCATAAAGGGCCTGCAAAATTCCTTTTCCGCCATCATCTTGCTCCAGATAGAGCGCAATAATGCATATACGCTGAGTGGCGTGGGCAATCCGGGTCAGTAACGCTTCCCTGAATTCCGCAGGGGCGTAAAAGAACTCTACATCATCAACTGACTGAGAAAGCTTAGGGAGTTGGGCAAGGTGTTGTTGATGTTTATTACGCTTAAATTTTGACAACATCACAGTGCGTTTCTTCTCTGTTTATTGAAGGGTCTTCTGTACCATGCAGACGACGTAAGCGGGCAATAATACCATTACTACCCGCTAATGTGGTCAACAATTGCGGTCAGCGTCGCGCGATTATCCCTGATTCAGGGGCAGCGACAGGCTGACAATCCCATCTTCCAGCTGAATATCGACGGTGAATCCCAGCTTTCTGGCGAGGCCTATCATGCCTCGGTTATTTGGCATCGTAATACCATTAAGGCGCTGCAGGCCATGGCTTTGCGTATAGGCGATCAGCTTTTCCAGCAACCTTCGCCCCAGGCCTAACCCTTTTAAATCTGAACGGACCAGAACGGCAAACTCGGCGTCAATATTATCGGGATCGGAGATCGCCCGCGTCACGCCGAGGATCTCGCTCTTCTCTGCGCTGGTCCTGACGGCAACGAACGCCATTTCTCGATCGTAGTCGATCTGGGTCATATTGGCTAAGTCGTCATGGGTAAATTCGTTGATCTCACTAAAATAGCGATAATAGAGATCTTCTTTGGTGACCTGGGCGATAAATGCGAGCAACTGTGGCTCATCTTCCGGGAGGATCGGCCGGAACAGACAGCGATCGCCATTTTTCATCACCACCCACTCCTCCAGTTGGTGCGGATAGGGACGAATAGCGAGACGGCTTTCACTGTCGCCGCTGAAGGGAGCAAGCCCCAGGGTAACGTCCAGCGCCGTAAACTCGTTGCCGGAGGCGAGCAGGGGATGAATATCCAGGCGCTGGATCTCCGGGCAGTCGACGATCAGGTTCGAGACCTGAACCAGCAGCTGGCTTAAGCCAGCGATATCCAGTGGGCGCAAGGCGCTGCGGCCGCGGATCTTCTTATTTTTGATCGCCTGGATCACCAGATAACGCGCCAGGTTCATATTCAGCGGCGGCAGCGCCACGGCGGCCTGGTCCTCGGCCCGCCACTCCACGCCGCCCTCGCCCAGCATAATCAACGGGCCGAAGACGGGATCGTGCTCAACCACTACTCTTAGCTCCTGGGCGCCAGCGCGATTGGCCATGCTTTGCACCAGCAATCCATGAATGCGCGCCTGGGGCCAGGCCAGTTTGACGCGATCGATCATCGCATCTGCAGCCTGCTGTACCTCGGCGGCGGTACGCAAATAGAGCATGACCCCCTGTACTTCCGATTTGTGCGGGATATCCGGAGAACGCAGCTTCAGCGCAACCGGATAGCCTATCTGCTCAGCGATATGCACCGCTTCCGCGCTGTCAGCGGCAATCCAGGTTGGCAGCGTGTGGATGCCATAGGCCCGAAGCACCGGGCTGACCTCGTGAGTATCCAGCGTGGTGGCGCCGTCTTCTATCGCTTGCTGCAGCAGAGCATGCGCCTCGCTGGTATTGGCGGTTAAGGAGTCTGGTAGCACCGGCGTCTCGCGCAGTTGTTTCTGGTTGCGACGGTATTCCACCATATGCATAAAAGCGGTGATCGTGCCCTCCGGCGTACGGTAGGTAGGGAGGCCGGCATCGCTGAATAAACGTCGCGCTTCCTGCGAGGAAAATTCGCCGCACCAGTTGGTCAGCACGGTGACATATTTACCGCGCGGGTGATGCTTCAGAGCGTCAATCAGGGCCAGGGCACTCTCGGTGCCCGGCGCGGCGGCGCTGGGAGAGTGGATCACCAGCAGCGCGTCATAGTCCTGACTGTTGAGCAAAACATTCACCGCCCGCTGATAGTGTTCGCTACTGGCGTCATCGCGTAGATCCAGCGGGTTGGCGATCTCCACGCCAACCGGCAACGCCTGGCGCAGGGCGTCGCGCGTCTCCTCGCTGAGAGCCGCCAGCTTACCGTTTCGCAACCAAAGCTCATCCAGCGCCAGCGCCGCCGGCGCCGCACCGTTGCTGACGATCATCAGTTTTTCACCGCGCAGCGGGCGCATGTGGCTGAGGGTTTCCACCGCAGAGAACAGCTCATGGGTATCCTGCACCCGCAGCAGACCAGCGCGCTGAATGGCCGCATCCCATGCCGGGTCCATCCCGGAATTGGCGTGCAATAGCTTCTGCGCCGCCGGACTACGGCCGCTTTTAATCACCAGGATAGGTTTGTTTCGCGAAGCGCTGCGCGCGGCGGAGACAAAGCGGCGCGCGTCGCTGAGATGCTCGAGGTACAGCAAAATGGCGCTGGTCTTGCTGTCGCGGGCCAGAAAGTCCAGCAGGTCATCGACATCAATATCCAGGCTATCACCCAGGGCGATGAAGTAGGAAAAACCCATCTCGCGCTGTTGCGCCCAGTCAAGGATAGTATTGGAGACGGCGGCCGACTGCGAGATAAAGGCCAGTTTACCGCGATGGATCGGCACCGGTGAAAAGCTGGCGTTCAGCCCTTGCCATGGGGCCAGCAGTCCGAGACTGTTGGGGCCGAGCAGACGCATCTGATAGCGCGCGGCGCATTCGAGCAGCGCCGGGTACTGTTCCGGCTGCGAAGAGAGGATGATGCAGGTCTTGCAGCCTTTTTGCCCTAAGGCTTCGAGCAATTCGAGATTACGCCTGGCGTTAGTACAGAGCACCGCCAGATCCGGCGTAAACGGCAGGCTCTCGATGGTAGGCCATGCCAGTACCCCAAGAACCGCCTTCCAGGCGGGGGTGACCGGCATCACCGGGCCATTGAAGCCGCCGGCTAACAGGTTGCGCATCATGAGATAGCCAGCGCGCTGCGGCTTCATTGATGCGCCAATAACGGCGATGGACTTTGGTCGCAGCAGCGCTTCCAGGCCTCGTTGGCTCATACCGGTCTCCTTTCATCCCAGTGACCGAATGATTTTAAACGTTTTCCACCTGGCCCGCTGTGATACTGCCCTTATGCTGGGTTTTTCCCGCCAGATAGCGGGTCCGGAAGCGGGTGAAGTGCTCGCCAAGCGCAGCGGCGGCCGGGGCATCGCCCGCCAGATCCAGCAGGGCGATGGCCACTTCCGCGGTACAATATTGTCCGTCGGCGTGCGCCTCGCGCAGATGGTAGGCAGAGATGCGCGACAGATCGACGGAGATAATCGGCAGCGCGTCGAGATAAGGACTCTTACGGAACATTTTGCGCGCTTCGGTCCAGGTGCCGTCGAGCATGATAAACAGCGGCGGTTTACCGGACGGCGGCGCGCTCAGGACCTGGCGATCCGGCCCGGCATAGGAGGCCGGAAATACGACCATGGGCTGATAATCAGGATGGGCGACCAGATCGAGCAGCGCCTGCGGCGGTTCGGTACGCGACCACTGAAACGCTTCGGTATCTGGCAGAATATCGGCGATGAGCCGGCCAGTGTTGCTGGGCTTCATCGGTTCCGTATCAAACATCACCAGGCAGAAGCGGCTGGCGGCCTGCGCTGAGGTTAACGTGGCGCACAGGCATTGCTTGAGCGGCAGCAGACAGCGCTGGCAGCGGCGGATGCGATTGCCGCGCGCAAGGAAAGGGCGGGTAGCTCGCGCGAGACGTTCGGCGCGCAGGCGAAGGACAGCGTTATCAGTCATGGGAGTCGCTAGTGAAAAACGCTATTGTCGCAGAGGTGAAAACGGGGCACAAGCGGTGCCCCGGAAGGGTTATTGTTGGCCGGCTTCGTTAAGCCAGCTATCGAATGGCGCTTTTGGCACTGCGCCATTGAGCATGTCGATCACTTCGCCATTTTTGAACATCATAATGGTCGGGATGCTGCGGATACGAAACCGGGCGCTAAGCTCACGTTCCGCTTCGGTGTTGACTTTCACAAAACGCATCTTCCCGCTACGCTCTTCCGCGACGTCTTCAAAGATCGGCGCGAAGCTACGGCAGGGTCCGCACCATGGCGCCCAGAAATCGACAACGACCGGCAGATCGTCCTTCAAGAGTTTATCCAGCGTTGCCCCGGTCGCGTTGATGACGTCGCCATCAAAAAGATCGTGACCGCAGCGTCCGCACTTTGCGCCATCCGCGCTACGATCGTCCGGGAGGCGGTTCAGAGCCTGACAACTGGCACAAACGGTATTCATAACTAACCTCTGGTTATGGGTTGCAACGTGGCACGTGGCCGATATGTTTCTGTGATGTTACATATTATCGATGAAGTGTTATTTGAGGACAATGCGTTTTGTTCGATGAGTGCAATAGAGGCCGGCTTTTAAACGAAATCATGGCGAAGCGATGGCACATCGGGTAATCTGCGCGCTTCGCGCAGCGCAGGTGGAGAAAATTGATGAGCGACGAACTGAAAAATAAAAGCGGCAAGGTCAAAGTGATGTATGTCCGCAGTGATGATGATTCTGACAAACGCACCCATAACCCACGTACCGGGAAAGGGGGAGGTCGTCCAGGAAAATCTCGTGTTGACGGCCGCAGCCGCCCTGCGCGTGACGAACGAAACAGCCGCGGCGACGATCGCAAACGTGACGACCGTAAGCGTGACGATCGCAAACGCGATGATTTTCATCGCGACGATGCGTCTCCGTGGCGTACCGTTTCCCGCGCTCCTGGCGATGAGACGCCGGTAAAAGAAGATCACGGCGGGATCAGCGGGAAGAGCTTTATCGATCCGGAAGTGCTGCGTCGTCAGCGTGCGGAAGAGACCCGCGTATATGGCGAAAACGCCTGCCAGGCGCTGTTCCAGAGCCGTCCGGAAGCTATCGTTCGCGCCTGGTTTATTCAGAGCGTGACGCCGCGCTTTAAAGAGGCGCTGCGCTGGATGGCGGCCAACCGTAAGGCCTATCACGTGGTGGACGAAGCCGAGCTGGCGAAAGCCTCCGGCACCGAGCACCACGGCGGCGTCTGCTTCCTGATCAAAAAACGCCACGGCACTTCTGTTGCTCAATGGGTCGCGAAGGCCGGGGAAGAAGATTGCGTTCTGGCGCTGGAAGATGTGGGTAACCCACATAATCTCGGGGCGATCATGCGCAGCTGCGCGCACTTTGGCGTGAAGGGCGTGGTGGTTCAGGATGCTGGCGTGCTGGAGTCCGGGGCGGCGATCCGTACGGCGGAGGGCGGTGCGGAGCATGTTGAACCGATCACCGGCGACAGCTTTATCGATACCCTCGATCAGTTCCGCAAAGCGGGCTACGCGATTGTCTCAACGTCCAGCCATAATGGTACCCCGCTGTTTAAAGCCGAGCTGCCGAAGAAAATGGTGCTGGCGTTAGGCCAGGAACGTGATGGTCTGTCCGATGCGGCGATTTCCAGCGCCGATCTCAGCGTTGCCATCGACGGTACCGGCAACGTCGAAAGCCTGAACGTCTCTGTGGCGACCGGCGTCCTGCTGGCGGAATGGTGGCGTCAGAACAAGGCGTGATTCGCCTGCCTGAATGCAAAAAAGCCAGCTGATGCTGGCTTTTTTTATGGCTGTCAATCACTCGCTTTCAGCGGGAAGGACCGGCATCCAGTCGATCGGCGTTTCGCCGCGGTCAACCAGCCACTGGTTGGTCTGTACGAAATGGTTGCAGCCAAAGAAGCCGCGATGCGCAGAGAGCGGTGATGGATGCGGCGCCTTCAGCACGCAGTGGCGCTGACGATCGATAATCGCGCCTTTCTTCTGCGCATGGGAGCCCCACAGCAGAAAAACTACTCCCTCGCAATGCTCATTGATTAAAGCGATAACCTTATCGGTAAAGGTCTCCCAGCCCAGACTGGCGTGCGAGTGCGCCTGTCCGGCGCGGACGGTCAGGACCGTATTCAGCAGCAGCACGCCCTGTCGTGCCCAGCTTTCGAGATAACCGTGGGTGGGGCGGGTAAAGCCGGGGATCGTGGCCTCCAGCTCTTTATACATATTCAGCAACGAAGGCGGGATCGCGACGCCCGGACGAACTGAGAACGCCAGACCGTGGGCCTGACCCGGGCCGTGATAGGGGTCCTGGCCGAGAATGACGACTTTGACATCGCCCAGTTCAGTAAAGCGAAACGCATTGAAGACGTCTTTTTGCGGCGGATAGATGGTGATCCCCGACTGGCGCTCTTCGGCGACGGTCTTCAGAGTATTGAGAAAATAGGGTTGTTGCTTTTCATCCGCCAGCACGTCATGCCAGGTTAAAGGGGTGGTCATCTTGCTCTCCTGCAAAAGGGTCATCGCTATAGCTTAACGGCTTCTTTCTATAGAACAAAATCGGCACGGCTTGATGCCGGCTTTTATGCAAAAAAAATTGAAAATTTACAAAATTATTTATAGCTCACAATGGCGTAACTTGATGTAAAACAATAAAAACCTCCTATACCCACGTTGGGTGAGTGGTTTTTATTGATTTATATCAAGGAATGCCGAGGGTGCGGCTGATATATATACACTCATACAACAATGGTTTTACCAATTGGCCGCGAAGAGGCCAAAATCGAATAAACACTGCCTGGGAGGCATCAAATGATTACTGGTATCCAAATTACTAAAGCGGCAAACGACGACCTGCTCAACTCTTTCTGGCTGCTGGATAACGAAAAAGGCGAAGCGCGCTGCCTGTGCGCCAAAGGTGGTTTTGCGGAAGATGATGTGGTTGCGGTAAGCAAACTGGGTGAAATCGAATACCGTGAAATCCCGGTGGACGTGAAACCGGAAGTGCGCGTCGAAGGCGGTCAGCACCTGAACGTTAACGTGCTGCGTCGCGAAACCCTGCTGGACGCGGTTGAGCATCCGGAAAAATATCCGCAGCTGACCATTCGTGTTTCCGGCTACGCGGTACGCTTCAACTCTCTGACGCCGGAACAGCAGCGCGACGTTATCGCCCGTACCTTTACCGAAAGCCTGTAAGGCTAACGCCAGATGTGAAAACGCCGGGATATCCCGGCGTTTTTTTTACTCATCGCTGGACGCTGATGGCGTCCCGGCCGCGCTTGGCTTCCGGCGCTTACCGATATTTTTCGTATCGCGGTGGCGCTTCTTCACCCGCGGTTTCTCTTTTTCATCTTTTTTCTTCTGCGCACGCTTCGCCAGCACTTTCTTCGATGGCTTACCCGTCAGCTTCTCGCTCGGCGCACGGGTCGTCGGGCGCAGTTCATCGATAACTCTGGCTTTCAACGGCTCTTCAATATAGCGACCAATCTTACCCAGCAGCAGGTGGTCATGAGCCTCGACCAGAGAAATGGCGGTCCCTTTTTTACCGGCGCGGCCGGTACGACCGATACGGTGCAGGTAGGTATCCGCGGTACGCGGCATATCGAAGTTAAAGACGTGGCTGACGTCCGGAATATCGATACCGCGGGCAGCGACGTCGGTGGCGATCAGCACGTTGACGCGGCCGTCGGTCAGGCGCTTGATAGCTTCGTTTCGCTTGGCCTGCACCATCTCGCCTTCCAGCCAGCAGGTGTTAATCCCGGCCTCACGCAGCCAGTTAGCCAGCTCATGCACGCGCTCGCGCTTACGCACAAACACGATAGCGCGGGTGGCTTCCGGCTGTTGCAGCAGATTCACAAGCAGTTTGGTTTTATGTTCGATATCGTCGGCGCGGTAGTACCACTGATGGATTTTCTTACGCTCGCGGGTTGACGGATTGGCGGAAACTTCAACCGGCTCCTCCAGCAGACGCTCAGCAAAGTCTTTGATCGCATCGCCTTCCAGCGTCGCGGAGAACAGCATAGTCTGCTTGCGCCAGCGAGTTTCACCGGCGATGGTTTCGATATCCTGGGCAAAACCCATATCCAGCATGCGGTCGGCTTCATCGAGGATTAGGGTCTCGACGGCGCGGCAGTCGAAATTCTCTTCTTTAATATATTGCAGCAGGCGACCGGTGGTGGCGACTACGATGTCCTGGTTTTCGCTGAACACTTCCGCGTGGTTCATGTACGCCACGCCGCCGGTAATGGTAGCGATGTCCAGATGGGTATGCTTCGCCAGCTCGCGGGCGTGGTCGGCTACCTGCATCGCCAGCTCACGGGTCGGCGTCAGGATAAGAATGCGCGGCGGGCCGGATTTCTTACGCGGGAAATCGAGCAGGTGCTGCAACGCTGGCAGCAGATACGCCGCCGTTTTACCGGTGCCGGTCGGCGCTGAACCGAGAATGTCACGGCCATCGAGCGCAGGCGGAATGGCGGCAGCCTGAATGGCGGTCGGGCGAGTGAAACCTTTATCCTGGAGGGCTTCCAGCAGGCTTTCGTCGAGTTCAAGTTCGGAAAAAGTCGTTACAGTCATGTTCTACCTCTGAGTGGGCCGCCGATTATAGACGTTACTGACGTAATGTTCATCTGTTTGTAAGGCTATCTGTTCTCCGGTATTGTGCATAGCCTTAGGTTCAGGAGTTTTTGTCGGCAAGGTTATTGAGGATGTCTCAGTCGAAGTTTGCGCTGCCGCGCAATGGTTTTACCTTCAAACGGTTCTTTGTCGCTCACGATCGCTGCGCCATGAAGGTGGGTACCGACGGCATTTTGCTGGGCGCCTGGGCGCCGATTGCCGGAGTGAAGCATGTGCTGGATATTGGCGCGGGCAGCGGCCTGCTGGCGCTAATGCTCGCGCAGCGTACCGGAGATGATGTGCATGTCGAGGCGGTCGAACTGGACGAAGAGGCCGCCGCTCAGGCGCGGGAAAACGCCCTCGCGTCGCCGTGGGCTTCGCGGATTGAGGTCTGGCAGGCCGATATTCATCAGTGGCAGCCGTCGCAAACTCGACGCTATGAACTGATAATAAGTAATCCGCCCTTTTTTGCCGAAGGCGTGCCATGCGCGACCTCGCAGCGAGAGCAGGCGCGATACACCACTACGCTCGATCACGCCTCCCTGCTGACCTGTGCCGCAGAGCATATTACCGAAGAAGGTTTTTTTTGCGTGGTGTTGCCAGTGGATATTGGTAATGCGTTCATCGAACGGGCAAGGGCGATGGGCTGGCATCTGCGACTGCGTACTGACGTGGCGGAGACCGAGCTGCGACCGCCGCATCGGGTGCTGCTGGCTTTCTCCCCGACGGCAGGGGAGTGTTTCAGCGACAGGCTGGCGATCCGCGGGCCAGAGCAGCAATATTCGGAAGGCTTTACCGCTCTGACCGAGGACTTTTATCTCTTTATGTGAGCCAGGGGCGAGAGTATCGACGGGCCGCTGTCAGGCAGCGGCTGCGGATAGTCGAGGGTATAATGCAGACCGCGGCTCTCCTTACGCAACATCGCGCAGCGTACGATAAGCTCCGCCACCTGCACCAGATTGCGCAGTTCCAGCAAATTATTCGAGACGCGGAAGCGGGCGTAATACTCATCCAGCTCCTGCTGGAGCATGGTAATGCGCCGCAGGGCGCGCTCCAGCCTGCGGGTGGTGCGCACAATCCCCACGTAATCCCACATCAGCAGGCGCAGTTCGTGCCAGTTGTGCTGGATAACCACCAGTTCATCCGGGATCTCCACCTGACTTTCATCCCATGCTGGCAGCGTGGCGACCTTCTGGGCGAGCGGCAGGCGCCGGGCAATATCCTCCGCGGCGGACCAGCCATAGACCAGGCACTCCAGCAACGAGTTCGACGCCATACGATTCGCGCCGTGCAGCCCGGTGTAGCTAACTTCGCCGATGGCGTATAAACCATCGACGTCGGTGCGGCCATTATCATCCACCATCACGCCGCCGCAGGTGTAATGCGCGGCGGGGACGACCGGCACCGGCTCTTTGGTTAAATCAATTCCCAGGCCGAGCAGCTTTTCATAAATCATCGGGAAATGCTGGCGAACAAACGCCTCGGGTTTATGGCTGATATCAAGGAACATACAGTCTACGCCCAGGCGCTTCATTTCATGGTCGATGGCGCGGGCGACGATATCGCGCGGGGCCAGCTCGCCGCGCTCGTCAAAGTCCGGCATAAAGCGGGTGCCATCCGGGCGTTTAAGGTGGGCGCCTTCGCCGCGCAGCGCTTCAGTAAGCAGGAAATTACGCGCCTGGGGGTGATATAGCGCGGTGGGGTGGAACTGGTTAAACTCCAGATTCGCCACCCGACATCCCGCCCGCCAGGCCATCGCAATCCCGTCTCCGGAAGAGACGTCGGGGTTAGTGGTATATTGATAAACCTTCGCGGCCCCGCCGGTAGCGAGTACTACGGCTTTCGCGCTGCAGGTTTCCACCCGCTCTTTATTACGATTCCAGATCCATGCCCCGACCACCCGGCGGGTGCCCGGCAGGCCAATCTTATCCGATACGATCAAATCGACGGCATTGCTGCGCTCAAGGATGCGGATATTAGGATGGGCAAGCGCTTTATCGACCAGCGTCGTCTCTACCGCTTTGCCGGTGGCGTCGGCGGCGTGAAGAATGCGCCGATGGCTGTGCCCCCCTTCGCGCGTGAGATGATAGCTCTCTTCGCCATTGGCCTGGACCTGGGTGTCAAACAGCACTCCCTGATCGATAAGCCACTGGACGCATGATCGGGCGTTGCTGGCGACGAAGGTGACCGCATGACGATCGCAGAGTCCCGCGCCGGCGATGAGGGTATCTTCGACATGGGATTCAATACTGTCCGTCTCATCGAAGACGGCGGCAATCCCACCCTGGGCGTAGAACGTCGAACCTTCGCTGATCGGCCCTTTACTCAGCACGGTCACCGAACTGTGCTCAGCCAGGCGCAGGGCAAGGGAAAGACCGGCAGCGCCGCTGCCGATAATCAACACATCACAAGAGAAGTCAGGAGTGGTATTCATTGTCTTTGTTTAATTTACTAAACACATTTAGCTCACAATAGCACCGGTCCGTGAGGAATCGTACAATTTTTTTGTCTGCTGTTGTGACGGCTAAACAAAAGGCGAACGGAAACGGCGTCTTGCGCGCTGAAAATGAGACGCGGGGCAGGTTGATGGCATTGGATTTTATAGTGAAATAAACGGCGTGTTACGATACCCTTCAGACGGGCCTGCGCTTTTTCTTATTGACTTACCTATCGTTTAGCAACCTGGGCATATAATGATTGATAACGATCTGCCGCCGTTGCCAGACAAAAAACAAAAAGCGTAACGGAACTTTATTGTTTTCATGCACTCCAACAGTCAGCTTGCTCATAATGCAGATTTTGGGTGGTGTTTTGAAGACGCATGGGAATTGGGTTTGGGGAGACATTACCTCGGATGAGCGAGCAGTTAACGGATCAGGTCCTTGTTGAACGGGTCCAGAAAGGAGATCAGAAAGCGTTTAATTTGCTGGTAGTGCGCTATCAGCATAAGGTCGCGAGCCTGGTTTCCCGCTATGTACCGCCGGGCGATATCGCTGACGTTGTTCAGGAATCGTTCGTTAAGGCATGGCGTGCGCTGGACTCTTTCCGGGGAGATAGCGCTTTTTACACCTGGTTATACCGTATCGCCGTCAACACGGCGAAGAATTATCTGGTTGCTCAGGGGCGCCGTCCGCCGTCCAGCGATGTTGACGCCAACGAGGCGGAAAACTTCGAAAGCGGCGGGGCGTTGAAAGAAATTTCGAACCCTGAGAACTTAATGTTGTCAGAAGAACTGAGACAAATAGTTTTTCGTACCATTGAATCGCTCCCGGAAGATTTACGCATGGCAATTACGTTACGGGAGCTGGATGGCCTGAGCTATGAAGAGATAGCCGCTATCATGGATTGTCCGGTTGGGACGGTGCGTTCGCGTATCTTCCGGGCGCGAGAAGCTATTGATAATAAAGTTCAACCGCTTATCAGGCGTTGACGATAGCGGAATACTGGAAAAGGGTATCAGGCATGCAGAAAGAAAAACTTTCGGCTTTAATGGATGGTGAAACGCTGGATAACGAACTGCTCAACGAGCTGAGTCGTTCTTCTGAGATGCAAAAAACCTGGGAGAGTTATCACCTTATCCGCGATACGCTGCGTGGCGATACCGCTGAGGTGCTGCAATTTGATATCTCCGCCCGGGTGATGGCCGCCATTGAAAATGAGCCCGTTCGTCAGACGGCTCCGCTTATTCCTGAATCTCAGCCCGCACCGCATCAGTGGCGGCAGATGCCGTTCTGGAACAAGGTGCGTCCGTGGGCCAGCTCCCTGACTCAAATGGGCGTTGCCGCCTGTGTATCGCTTGCGGTTATCGTCGGCGTCCAGCACTATAATGGTCAGTCTGATTCCGCTCAGCAGCCAGAAGCGCCGGTGTTCAATACGCTGCCCATGATGGGTAAAGCAAGCCCGGTAAGTCTTGGCGTGCCGGCTGACGCGTCAGCGGGAAGCGGCCAGCAGGCGCAGGTCCAGGAACAGCGCCGCCGAATTAACGCCATGCTGCAGGACTACGAACTGCAGCGCCGCCTGCACGCTGAGCAGCTTCAGTTTGGCCAGGCCCAGACTCAGCAGGCCGCAGTCCAGGTACCGGGCTATCAAACTTTAGGAACGCAATCGCAGTAATGAAGCAACTTTGGTGTGCCATGTCGCTCATGGCAGGCAGCCTGTTGTTCTCTGTCAACGCCTCGGCTGATACATCGTCCGGGGCGTTGTTGCAGCAGATGAACCTGGCCAGCCAGTCTCTCAATTATGAGCTGTCTTTTGTTAGCATCAGCAAACAAGGCGTTGAGTCGCTGCGCTATCGTCACGCGCGACTGAACAACCAACCGCTGGCGCAGTTGCTGCAGCTGGACGGTCCGCGCCGGGAAGTGGTCCTGCGCGGCACGGAAATCAGCTATTTTGAACCCGGTCTCGATCCGTTCACCCTGAACGGCGACTATATCGTCGATTCGCTGCCATCGCTGGTATATAGCGATTTCAAACGCCTCTCCGCGGCGTATGATTTTATCTCCGTGGGCCGTACCCGTATCGCTGACCGCCTCTGCGACGTGATCCGCGTCGTGGCTCGCGACGGCACGCGCTACAGCTTTATCGCCTGGCTGGATGCTGAAACTAAGCTGCCGCTGCGCGTCGATTTGCTCGACCGCGACGGGGAAACGCTGGAGCAGTTCCGGGTTGTCTCCTTCAATGTTGGCGATAACGTCAGCGCCAGCATGGAGACGCTGGCAAAAGCGAATTTGCCGCCGCAGCTGTCGGTGCCTGAAGGAGGCGACAAAGCCAACTTCAACTGGGCGCCGACGTGGCTCCCGCAGGGCGTGACTGAGGTTTCCAGCAGCCAGCGCCGTCTTCCCACCTTTGACGGTCCGGTAGAATCACGTCTCTATTCCGACGGCTTGTTCAGCTTCTCGATCAATATCAACCGCGCCACGGCGGCCAGCAGCGACCAGCTGTTGCGCACCGGCCGACGCACCGTCAGCACGACGGTGCGCGATAACGCGGAGATAACCGTAGTGGGCGAGCTGCCGCCGCAGACGGCGAAGCGTATCTCTGACAGTATTAAATTCAAGGCAGTACAATGATTAAAGAGTGGGCTACCGTGGTTTCCTGGCATAACGGCGTGGCGCAGGTGCACTGCGACATTAAAGCCTCCTGCAGCAGCTGCGCCTCCCGTGCCGGCTGTGGTAGCCGGGTGCTAAACAAGCTGGGGCCGCAGACCAGCCATACCATTAGCGTGCCCTGCGAGCAGCCGTTGGCCGCGGGGCAAAAAGTGGAGCTGGGGATCGCGGAAAGCAGCCTGCTGGGCTCAGCGATGCTGGTGTATATGGCGCCGCTGGCGGGGCTGTTTGTAATGGCGTCTATTTTTCAGGTGCTGTTTGCCAGCGATATTGCGTCACTTTGCGGCGCGCTGCTGGGCGGCGTCGGCGGCTTCCTGGTGGCGCGCGGTCTGTCGCCGCGACTGGCGGCACGTCAGTCCTGGCAGCCGGTGATTTTGAACGTCGCACTGCCGCCGGATCTGCTGCGTGTTGATACGCCTTCCTCCGACATGGGCCAGTGATTTCACTGGCCCTTATCTTTATTTACCTTTCCTGTTACAACGCCACAATTTCTGCGGGTATGCTGGATCTAACAGCATTTCCTGGTTTCGCGGATGTAGTGTAGAATGCGGCGTTTTCGGATTAAAAAACGTCAGGCACAGTACAGCGGCCTCATGATACTCGTAAGGCATAATTAACTCTAAATATGAAGAATATACGTAACTTTTCGATCATCGCTCACATCGATAATAGACACTAAGTCACCCTCCGCCAACCTCAGACAATTTTCCCTCAAGATCCCCGCCAGACCAGCTTTCTCAAAAACAATTATGTTTGCATGTACAGTCAACCTAAGACATCATAAGTCATGGTTTTTGTGTCCATCAGTGCGTCCATATCCTATGATGGACACAGAAGCATCATTTCTGATGGACACGTGCAGGGATAAATCATGGCTATTTCAGATAGTTATCTAAAGTCGTGCCTCGGGCGCGAACGAGACAAGGTAGAAGAGAAGGCTGACCGGGACGGCCTTTGGGTGCGCATTTCTAAAAAGGGCGCCGTCACCTTTTTTTACCGTTTCCGCTTTCTGGGGAAGCAGGACAAGATGACGATCGGCAGTTATCCTGAGTTCGGTTTAAAGGCCGCGCGCGATGAAGTAGCCAAATGGGCTGCGATTCTTGCCCGCGGGGAAAATCCTCGAATCAGGCAAAGCCTCGATAAAGCAAAAATAAACAGCCAGTACACATTCGAGGAACTTTTCCGCGAATGGCACGCCATGGTTTGTATCCAGAAAGAAACAGCAGGGCAGATCCTGCGGACGTTCGAACTTCACGTTTTCCCTAAACTAGGTAAATACCCGGCACACCAGCTGACGCTACATAACTGGCTTACGGTTCTGGACAGACTGGCGCAGGGTTATAGTGAGATCACCCGCCGGGTAATCAGCAACGGCCGGCAGTGCTATTCATGGGCGGTTAAACGTCAACTACTTGAGACCAACCCTCTGTCTGAAATGTCTGGCCGCGATTTCGGGATCCAGAAGCAGATGGGGGAGCGCACCCTTGATAGAAAAGAACTGGCGATAGTATGGCGAGCTATTGAGGACTCGCGCCTGATGGAACGAAACAAGATACTTTATAAACTCTCTCTGCTATGGGCATGCAGGGTCGGCGAACTGAGGCAGGCCGAAGTATCGCATTTCGATTTTGAAGAGGGTATTTGGACCGTTCCATGGGAAAACCACAAAACCGGGCGGAAGAGTAAAAAACCGATACTTCGACCGATAATTCCAGAAATGCTACCGTTGATAAAACGGGCCATTGATCTTGCACCTGGTCGCTTCGTTTTCTCTAAGTACGAAGATAAGCCGATGAGTGAAGGCTTCCATATGAGCATCAGCAGCAACCTGGTTAAGTTCATGCTGAAAGCTTATAACGAGCAAGTGCCCCACTTCACGATTCACGATCTGCGCAGAACTGCGCGCACAAACTTTTCTGAGCTTACCGAGCCGCATATTGCTGAGATAATGCTGGGGCATAAACTGCCCGGCGTATGGTCTGTATATGACAAGCATACGTATATAGAAGAAATGAGAGAGGCATATGGCAAGTGGTGGGCCCGACTGATGAGCATCATCGAGCCCGATGTACTGGAGTTCACGCCGCGTCAGGCCGGATAAGGCGACCTTTGTTATCGCGGGGCAGATTCAGATGTGACATTGGCCGTCTGGTTTTCCTAACCATCTCTTTTTGCTGCCAGGCGACTACTTTGCTTTTCAGCCATTTGTTCGGGCCGCCCATATATGAACAGTCTGGATCAGGGAAGGGGTTTTCGCTCTTTTTACGCTTACGATAGCGATCCAGTGTTCTCGGCGTAATGCAGAGTTGTTCGCAGATATCGCGCGTTTTCATCAATTCGAGTTCATTGCTCATCATTATCTCCATTGGCCCCTTTCGGGGCCGTATCATTATCAGGAAACTTGCCCAGCCAGTGCGCGCAGTCTACGTGCGCAATTCATAGCAGTAGCCACGTAACTGCAGCGTCGGTTAACCACCTCAACAGTGATTTTTGAACCCTGCACCACGACGGTATAAGTCCGCTTCATTTTCTGCCGGCCATAATCGCCATAAAGCTCAACGTGTTTTGCTAGTGCCGCATCGCATGCCTGGCGGCCCAGCGGTGATTGTTTGCTTCGGTTAATCAGTCGCATATTCACCTCACACAAAAACATCGACCGGATCGCCAGCTGCGCGCGCGTTATCATTCGCTTCCCGGCGGAGGCCGAGAACATAACCAACGGGATCCCAACTGGACAGAATTGCATTGAGCTCTTTATGGCTGTGCCCGGTTGTCAGGCGCTTTTTAAGCTCGGTTGCGCAGGCGCGCACGTTCGCCCGGGTGGGGCCAGCCATTTTCATGCACAAGCACAAAGTCAGAAGCAGATCTGAATATTCGTCGGCGGCCGCGCGCAATGCCGCAGGGTCGATGCTGGCTTCCAGCTCAGGTAATCGATGTTTAAGACTCATGCTGCACCGCCTTCAACGCGCTTGAACTCGATAACCCAAACCCAGGGGTTGGCTTTCCAGCTCTCCTCGCCGTAGATTGAGTCCCACAGCTCGCGGAATGCTAAACCGGCTTCCATAGGGCCAGATGCGGCAATAACACCCTCGGCGCGTGCATCGTCCTGGCTCATGCTGCGTAGGCGCTCCACGCGCACGCCGGTGATTTCCAGCAGAATACGGCTGGCCCAGCGCGGCATGTGCAGCGAAGGAGTCCATTTCTCAGGCGTTGCCGGTTTATTGCAGACAGCTACGGGTACACGGCGGGTTTGCTCCGTCCACGAATTTCGCTCGCTGGCTTTGTATACCAGGGTAGCGACGTCTGTAGCCCGGCTATGCACCCGAAAAGCCTCCCGCACCCAGATACGATCGCCGACGGAACCGAACGGACAATGGATTGCGATATCTTCAATTTTCGGCAACAACAGTCCGTTAAGAGGTCTGCTTAACCACTTACCGGATAAACTTCCGCTTAATGTTGCCTCTGGCTGCGGCTTGATGATTCGCCGGGTCTGCGTCTTCCTGCCGCTCAGCAGCGCCCGCACCATCTCAGCGTTAAAAATCATTCCGCGTTCAGTAATTTTCGTCATATCGTTACTGGGAGGGCGAACCCTCCCGCCTCCCTTAGCCCACGTATTCCGGTTTCATGTCGTCCAGGGTAATGCGGAACTGGTCATACAGTTCATCACCGAGGTGGCGGCGCGATGAGGTCAAGGTACTTTCTGCCTTCGCGAATAATGCTGCTGCCTCCGGATCCCCCGGGTTAGGGAGTGAATTTATGGCGGCCTCAACTTTGTTCTTCGCATCAACAAGGTAGTAGCGTTTCACCGCCTTACTCTTCAGTTCGGTATACAAAGCAGTACCCAGCAGAGCTTTCTGTGATTCGATGTCTACACGAATGGCTTTGGCCTGGTCCACTGAGTCAGCTTTATCAATCCGGTCTCGGAGTTCGTCAGCAACAGAGTCAACGTTAGATGCAGGCTCTTGCGTGCTGGTGGAATCGCCAACGGAGTGTGTTATCTCATTCAGCGTGACCTTTTCTGTCTGCGCCGGGTTGATAACCCTTTCTTCGCGTTCGTCAATTTCATCGGCGGTATAGACCCCGAGGATCACATCCGGGCAGTACAGTCGCGCCCAACGTTTAACGGCGAGATAGGCCAGTTGCTGACGGGGGTCGCTCGCCCACAGTGTAGAGTTGCGGACTTGTGCCTGCGAAAGCATCAGCACAAGCTCGCGAGGTTCTGATTCTCCTTTGAGCGTTGCCCAGGCGCGGACGCCCACGCCAGCTTCATCTTGCAAATCCCAGCCCGGCGCGATGTAGTCGTTACCTTTGCCGCTGGTTTTTTTAATGAAGCGGCCAACGATATTTTCCCATGCACCAAACCATTCAAAATGGATCCGGTCTTTGGTTGGAGCCATGGTGTTAATTACCGCATTCACCAGTTGTGCCTCATAGCCAAGCACACCTGAGTTACCCACGATGAAGGTTTTCTGTGCAACTGCAAACGGATCCATACCCCAACGCGCTGCTTGCATCACTACAGCCATGCACGCATCTGGTTTCCCACGATAATGCTCAGGCACGAAGTTTCCACTATTGGCCATTACTTCCGAGAGCGTGCGCAGGCGGTTGAACAATTCACCGTTCGTCAGGATAGAAACGTTGTCGATCTTCTGGGTCTGGTTTTCAGTAGTTGCGACTAAATTGGACATTGTTATTCCCCCTTATGCCTGTACGCGCAGCGCTTCGAGACGGCGCATATCAAAATCGTTAAGTTCTTCGGCGTAGTCTTCAGTAATCGGCGCTGGCCAGTCGCCAGTGTCGAAACCGTTCGCAATGGCGCGCATAGCTTTGCGATATTCCAGCATGCCGAGTTCCAGCAGTTCTTCGGATGCCTCAATGATGGCGATCCAGTGGTAGTTCTCGTCTTTGTTGACGAAAATCCAGTAGAACTGATCGAGTGCGGCGACATCGCAGTACATAGCCGCGCTCAGGTGGTAATCGCGCTCGATGATTTCCCGGTGCAATTTGGCGCGCAGGCCTTCCTGCTTGATGTTCCACATGCTGATGGTTTTAAGGTCTGCACCGATGCGCAGGCCACCCATGTCTATCTCAAGGTCAGGACGCACGCGAACTTCCAGCCCGGTTTCCTCATCAATGCCGAAATAACTCACCTCGACGGCACGGCTCGGGTGCGTCAACAACTTGCCGGCGGTAGGGTGATTCAACAGTGCTTTCTGAATGGCCAGTGCCGTAGCCAGCTGCTGGCGGGTAACCAGCACTTTTCCTTCAGGGTTCTCGCGCCATGCATCCAGCAGATCATCGGCAAACACGGCATCCGGTTTAACCGATTTCACGGCCTGAATCAGATCCGTCTTAGTACCTGATACTTTCAGCGGCTGCGCCTTCTGCGCTTCCTGAGCAACCATGTCAGGATTAATAAGCGCCAGCTGTTCCAGCATGGCATCACGGCTGCCGCTGGTTTTAACAGGCGCTGGCAGGGTGGCGTTGTATTCTTTGATGCAGGCCTTCATTGCTGACGCGGTAAAGTTTTTATCGTCACCAACGATTCGCTTGAACTCGTCAGGTAATTCCAGATACGCAATGCCAATTGCATCTTTGTCGCCGCCCAGCGGGACAGGAGCGGGCAGGGTGGCGTTGTGCGCCTCCAACTGCGTCTTGATATCGTCAGCACTCAACAGCGGCGGAAGCCCGGCGTTGTACTCGTCGATAAACGCGCGGATCGTCGCAGTCGTGGTGAAGGCGCCTTCCGGGATTTCCGGCTCGATGCTGAATTCTTTTTCCAGCTGCTCAGGCTGCAGCGCCAGTGCATGCACCAGGTTGCCCATATCCAGAACAGGGGAGCGTACCTTCTGGATGGTTTTGGATACGTGGCGCGCCTCGAAATACATCAGCGATACCCGGGCATCTTTAACCATCGTGGAGCTGATGCCGTTAGCGGCGTGGTAGACCTCATTTGGCACGCCTTCATATCGACCAGGCTCGAAATACTCCGGCCATGCTGGCGCTGCTTGTTCAGCCTCTTCCTCTTCATCGCTATGAGCACTCTCTGAAACCTGGCTTTTCAGCACTTCGGCGGTAAGATCCGGGCAGCGTTCAGCCAGTATTTTGCTCATGTTCACGGCAATTGTTTGCGCAGGAGGCTCATCAGCGCCTTCGCCTGCTGATACCGCATTATCATTTTCGTCTTCGACCGGCTGAGCCGTTTCCATCTGCACATCGCTGGTGGTTTCCCCGGAATTAGCTGGATGTAATTTTTCTTCTGCAGCGCGCTGGCGCGCCTGGTCCACGATAGAAAGCGCTGGTGCCGGTGCTGGTGATGGCTGGCTATCCATCAGACCATCAATCGAAAAAACACCATTGCCCATGTTTGAAACTTCAGGCTGTTTGGGTTTGGTCAGGTCTTCGGTTATCCACTTCGGATCCGTGGGGTCACTGATGCCTTCAACATATTCGCCACGTTCGGCGGCCAGAACCTGATTAGCGTCAGGGCGTTTCTTTTGAGCTTCTTTCACCAGTTCGGTGCCAATTACCTGAAAGTCAGTTGGGAGAGTTTCCAGGTCAGGCACACCTTCATCTCCATCGATAGCCTTTTTCACAGCGTCCAGAGTGACGGCGGCAGATGAAACATGACCAGCTTTTTCAAGCGTCTCAGTAGAAGGCGCGTCATGCTTATGCTCGGTCAGGTTCGCATTGATATAGGTCTGCAGACTTACCGGGAAATGATGAATATCGCTGGTGGCGCCACGAATAAGGGCAAAAATGGCTGCGCGTGAATAATCCAGGATGCCTGCGACCTTGCGCAGCGCTGCAGACCATTCCTTGAACGGACTTTCTTTCTTCTGAACGATCTCTTTGGCCCGGCGGTGAATTGATGCCGGGAAATTGTAGATATCGAAATCCATTGGCATTGTGGCCAGGGCTATTTCTACATCGAGCGTATCAAGGGTATGGGTGTAGTCAGGATTGCGATCGGTTTTATTACCGCCGCCAGCATTCGTACCTGCATCAGTTTTCATAACTGAAGAAATGCAGTTACCGGCAGCCCATTCCCTGGTGAGAATGCCGCGGTCGATCGCGTTAGTGGCAAACCACAGCTTTGCAAACTGGATACGCTTGCCGAGCTCATGCCGCTTCCCTTCCGGGAAGACTTTTTTATTGGCACTGGTGAATTTCCAGAGCGCCGGCATATCGTATTTTTTGATTTCAGGGATATTCTCGGCGGCCAGAATCAGATCCTGGACGGCGGCGTTATCAGTGTCCATTTCAAGAACTGACAGCTCCTGCCGGTGAGGCATGCTGATATGATAAACGTGGCGTTCTTCTGCCATATACTGCGCCAGCAGCTGAGCGCGAAAGGGGAGTTCTGCCACGTTAAAAAGCGCGCTCGAATCGTCCTGGTATTCATCGCTACCGAAAGTTTCCACGGTCTCACCTTGTGCCGCGTCGCCAGTAGTATTGGCATCAACCAGCACGCCACTAACGGGCTCAGCGGATACTCCGGCATCATCGCCGTGATGAACATCAGCAGGCGCCTGTCCTGGCTTCAAAGTCCAGGTTCGGCCATCGTCGCCGAGCTGGTAGCGTTCGCACCATGAGTAATCGAGAACACCCTCCGCCGGCAGGTCGTTGAATACCGGGAAATCGGTACGAATTGGTTTTTGATAGTCTTTGCCGCGGCCTGTTTCGATCCCAGCGTCTTCCAGATCGACGTCGAGCTGCAGTAGAGCGCGGGCTTCTGATTTATTAGTGCGCCAGATTACGGCATCAGCTTTACCCGATTTTTGAGTCGCTTTTATCAGATAAAAATATTCCATGTGATAGCCTCTATTTTGGATGTAGAATCCCCCGGGCCATTGGTAGCGCCCATTCAGGGTGGTCATTGGTTTTGGTAATTTCCGGTGTAACTTTGGTCGGTGGCACCGGACGTACAGCCCGCTTCGGCGGGTTTACGTTAGCCCTCGTGCGCCATCTGGTCGTGAGAGGCGCAACGTTCTGAGCAGTACTCTTTTTCTTTCCGTGCGAGCTGGTTCCCCTGGAGGTACAACAGGGTGCTTACCACTGGTTTTCCCTCGATTGCTTTACGGCAGTAACCGCATTTCTTCTGCATCCTTCCCCCTACATTTGCAGCGTGAACCCTGCAGGATGCTCGTCCAGTACACCTTTCAGCGGATAACATTCAGCTTTCACGTGTTGCTCTTCTGCAGCTGCCTTGCAGTCATTCTCAGTGTCGTAAACGCCGAGCAGGACATCCTGATTACCGCCCGTCAGCATGCTGACGGTGAGAACCAGGGCAAACATCGTGCTCATGAAGGGTCTCCTTTTTGCGCGAGCATGTAGCACACCCGGCGGATGAAAGCTGACAGCGGACTTAAGCGAACAGCCTGCTGACGAGCGGGTTTGCGTGCGAAATCAATCATAGAAATAACTCCCTCAGTGCGCTGATAAGCGCGATCCAGATGAAGAGTCCAATTACTGCCGAAATGACCATGCTCTGATGCCTTGTTTACTCATTTCAACCTCTGCCTTGTCGCCGGCCAGCGGAACGTTTACCACCTGACAACAATGCGTTTGTTGTCGATGTGAATAACGTTACAAGGTAAATTTGCTTTTTACAAGGAGAAATACAAGAAAATGTTGTGATTGAGGGCGTGGGAAAACGGCTATCCGATATGGATAGCTGCTAATCATATGAATTTAATCGTTAATATCCTTGATGATGCTGAGAACATCATCCTTGAGGAGGTCGAGTTCTTTTAAAGTGGCTTTTGCGTGGACTATAAGCCTGTTCTTTTCGGCTTCCGGCATCTGGTTAAAGAGAGCTAAAAGGGCTTTCTCTTTGTCATCCAGTTCGTTCCGGCCAGGCGCTTCAGGTTCTGTCTGTAATGAATCATTCTCACCATCTTCGTCTGGCGGCATGAAAAACCAATGCTCAGGTTTACCAGTTACAGCTGCAAGTCTTTTTAGGCGCTCACCACGTGGAGTTGTCTCACCTTTAGCCCATTGTTGAACAGCCTGAGGAGAAACAGTAACTCTCCTGGCAATCTCAGATAGGTTCCAGCCAGTTTGATCCTGGATGAGCTGGAGCCTGCGGACAAAGTTTTCATGCTGTTCTGTTTTCATATTTATCATTTTACAAGCCTTACTTGTAGAAGACATTGCAAGATTGACACAAGAAAAACTTGTTATATCTAACTTCGTGATGTAATGTTTTCTTGTATTTCCAAGGAGGCTTTATGAATACGAATCTAAAAACCATTATCTGCTCAATCATGAGCCAGACCGAGCTGGCTAAACGACTCGGTACAACCCCTCAAACAGTTAGCCTTTGGCTGAATAGTGAGACCCCCGCTCATCGCGTAATTCCAGTTTGTGAGGCTCTCGGATGGAAGGTTACCCCTCATCAGATGCGTGGTGACATTTACCCAAACCCAACTGACGGCCTGCCGAAACAGGAAGGCTGACTATGCAAACACTTTCCTTTCAACAAAATACCGGAATCACCACCGGCGCCCTGATAAAGCGAAATCAACAGAGAGAGGCAGATCACGACGCAATTCGCTCTGCCGTTCGCGCCTGGGCAGCAGCTGCAGGGCAGGATGTTGTCTCGGCATACATCATCGATGAGTGGCGACAACAGGGCGGCGAGGAGATCGCGTTCCCTGATGATATCAGCCGTGCCCGACAGAAGCTTTTTCGCTACCTGGACAACCCTGCCGATTCTGAGCGCTATCGCGAGTACGTTCGCCTTCTTACCCCGGCAATCATGGCCGTCCTTCCGCTGGAGTTCCGACATCGTCTGATGCCTCAGGACGATATTTTGTCGCGCCTGTCTTCGGCCATGAAGGAATGCGCTGAAGCAAAGCAGGCGGTGATGCTGAACGCGCCAGAGCACCAGAAACTGAAGGAAGTGAGCGAGGGTATAGCGTCGCTTTTCAGGCTAATGCCTGAGCAGACAGGAGCGCTGATGACGATCGTGAGCTCAATGCTCGGCGTGATGTAAGCGGGGTATCCATGAATCACATCGAATTTATTGAAAAGAACGTCCGCGATGAACTTCTTCGCCAGGGCTTCACGCAAGCAGTGGCTCAGGGGGGGGGCATACCAGGCTGTCGATATGTACAAGCGGATGTCACAGGCCAGTCGTAAGGGAGGCATTTTTGATGATGTTATGCGCCACGCCAGGCTGTGGGCTGAGAAGCAAACCAGCGCTGCAGAAAAGCGAGAAGCAAAGAAATCAATCCGTAAGGGGAATAACCAGGTTGGGTTGTTCTGAGTGGGTGAAGACTGTTGTGCGCCAACACAGCCAGTCTTCGGGGTGTGAAAAAAGGGCTCTTAGTTCACGGAGTGAGTATGTCAAATACCGCTGAAGTTATCAATTTTCCGATTAAAACCGAGCGTTCGGGAGGTCAAATGGCCGACCTGGCTAACGGGTATACCAAGATCGCAAACGAGATACAGAAGCTCAAGCCCCGTCTGCGGATGTCAGGTCGTGAGTGGCAGTGTCTTGAGGCTGTTATCTGGCTTACCTATGGATGGAACAAGAAGCAGGACCGAGTAACAAACACGGTGATTGCTGAGCTGACAGACCTCGGAGAGTCGCATATTTCCGACACAATCAAATCTCTCGCGGAGCGGAAAATTATCTTCGCTCATAAGCAGGGAGTGATGAAAATTGTCGGTATAAATACTGAGCTATCTGAGTGGATTTTAGACAAACCGAAAACGGGAAAACCCTTCCCGGAATCGGGAAAAGTGTTACCGAAAACGGGAAAACCTTTCCCGGAAACGGGAGACACCCAATACAAGAACAAGAACAATAGTAAAAGATCTTCTTCGTCTCGGAATTCTAAAGAATCCCGAAACGAGGAAACTTTGAAGTTTCTCTCTCGTCATCCAGAAGCGGCCGATGGGATTTATACCCCTGCAGGTAAATCCTGGGGAACAGCTGACGACCTCAAAGCCGCGCGATGGATTTTCGATAAAGCCCTCACCGTGAATGCCTCCCTCTCAGAGCCGAACTGGGTTGAATGGGCGAATGCCATCCGCCTGATGCGCCTGCAGGACAAGCGCACGCACTATGAAATCTGCGAACTGTTCAAGTGGGCAAATGAGGATGGTTTCTGGCAGGGAAACATCCTCTGCCCCTCAAAACTACGTAAGAAGTGGGACCAACTCACAACTCAACGCCTGCGCAGCCATGGTCCATCAAGAAACTCATCAGGCGCCAGTGCGCTGGACAACACAGACTGGATCGACGGGGTACTCGAATGAAATCTATCGCAGAAAGCATGCACAACTTCGACCGTGAAAACTTCCAGCGAGTGGCTGCCGGGCTTCCGGAAATGCAGGACGAGCAGGCAGTAAAGCGCCAGGCGGCCAAGACTGCGGAGATCTTCAACGAGCTGTTCCGCCAGCTGCTTGCCGTATTCCCGGTGTTGGCCAACAAATCTGTGGAAGACCTCAACGAGATGCGTCGCCAGTGGTTGTTGGCGTTCAAAGAGAACGGGATCACCACAGTTGAGCAGATTAACGCAGGGATGCGTGTTGCCCGCAAACAGGAAAAACCCTTCATGCCGTCGCCGGGACAGTTCGTCGCCTGGTGTCGTTCTGAGGAGGCGGTAACTGTAGGCCTGCCAGATGCGAATGAGCTGGTTGAAATGGTTTACCAGTATTGCCGGACTCGCGGCCAGTATCCAGACGCTGAGTCGTACCCATGGCCTGAGCACAAAATCGAACCGTTAACGCTGAAACACAAAGCCTGCTACTGGATGGTGACTGGCTTGTACGCAGACATGCGCGCAAACGGCCTCAGCGACACTGAGCTGCGACGTAAGGCGCAGGATGAGCTTCTGCGTATGGTTCGTCGCATTAAGACCGGTGAAGCTATCCCCGAGCCGGTTAAACAGATCCCAAAGCTTGGCGGACGTCCGCTGAGTAACGAGCAGGGCTTAAACAAAATCGCTGAAATCCGCGCGAAATTCGGTTTAGGCAGAGGGCGGAATCATGGCTAGAGCATTATCAGCAGTTGAGCGCAGAGAGTACGTCCGTGCAGTGATTCGGATCACCAGGCATCAGGGGCGCCTTACGACCACCGAGGCAATGAAAAAACTGGGGCTGAGCCGCGCTACTGTCCAGCGGTATTTTTCCGAAGCAGAAGCGACTGGCGAGGTTGTCCGGCATGGTCGTTTGGGGCTGTTCCGCGATCAGCGGGCCGTCATCGACTTTGACATGAAGCGTTTTGGCCTGGTGCCGAAAGTTGCTGTTGGGATGAATTACAGCCTGCTTGGCAGTCCTGTTTTTCAGCGAGTTTTAGATGTTCAGGAGGCTATTCATGGCTAAGAATTCAATCGATGTATACGGTGCCAGCGGCAAAACAAACGTGCTCAGTTTCGAGCCTGAAAACCTGCACCTGGTCACCGATAAGACCCACCCACTTTACGATGAGCGTGTACACCTGCCTATCGAGGAAGGGATGGTACTGAACATTGCGGAGCTGGGTGTACTGGAGCCGATCATCGTCTGGAAAGACCCCGAAACGGGGCTCACCTGCGTAGTTGTTGGCCGTCAGCGCGTTAAACATACCCTTGAGGCAAATAAACTCCGTCTGAAAGAAGGCAAAGACCCACTGCTTGTACCTGGAGTCGTTAAGCGCGGATCAGCAAATCAGATGGCTAAATACATGGTCAGTGAAAACGAAATTCGCCGACCTGATACACCGCTTGGCCGGGCTAAAAAAATGTCAGACGCGCTCGACCGTGGGCTCGATGAGGACGACATTGCAGTGTTGTTTGGCTGCAGCGTTCAGACCGTTCGTGCAACGCTTTCCCTTCTCGATGCCACCCAGGCCGTCAGGGAAGCGGTGGAGGCTGGCACAGTTACCGTTACCCAGGCACGTCAGCTGGCATCGCTTAAACCCGAAGAGCAGCGGGAGAAGGTCTCCGAAATCGAAGCGGCAACTGCTGGCACAACCGGCCATGAAAAAGCCCGGCGTCAGCGTCAGATCCTCGGTGATGCAAAGCCGCGCCTGAAAACCCGCAAAGAAATCACCAAAGCCCTGGAATCAGCCGAGGGTGAGTATGCAAGCGCACTTCGTTGGGTGCTTGGGGAGGCCGTATGACAATCGTAAAAACCCATACCGGCACCGTGATCACCAAAGACGGTCCGAAGGTAAAAAAACTGCACCAGACAGAGCGGATGTGGGTCGTCGGCAAAAACGAGTTTTACCACAAAGAAACCGGGCGCCGTCACTTTGCAGAAAATACGCGCCGCCGGTTGCTGCTCGACACCATCAAGCCTATCGAGGTGAAGCATGTTTAAACAGAACGAAAAGGCTATTTCACAGATTGCGGAATATATCCCGCGCGCCTGCCGGGGTATGCAGCTGCAGGAAGCTAAAGCGCGTCTGGAGAAAAAAATCGCGCTCTATACCGATGACGGCTGTGATGTTGCCGTTCTTAACGCGGCGTTTGCATCAGCCCTTAACAGTCATACGCGGGAGTCTTTTTTTTCGTGCATCGCCAAGCAGCTGCGCGAGGGGGCCGACAAATGAGCAGCGGAATCGAACTTATGCAGCATGCGCTAGGTATCAATGAGCGCAACCGAACGCCGTACCGAAATTATTTCCTCGCCGGAGATGGTCATACGGACAGCGAGGAGTGGGAAAAACTGGTTTCTGATGGTTTAGCTACCTCCCGGCCCGCTCCTGACTTTGCGGGTAGCGGAAAGCTATATCACGTCACAAATAAAGGCGAAGAATTAGCTATTGCTGCGCTACCTGAACCGAAGAAAAAGACGCGATACGAAGAATACCTCGACGCTGATAGTTGCCTGCCATTCGGTGAATGGTTGTTGGGTTACCAGCTTCCTGAGGTCGAATATGACCGTCATGGGAAATGCCGAATGTTCCGCTGCTCATACGATGCATCTTATGGCTACCCGCGTCGTGATATTCAGGGCGAGTGGTTCCCGACAAAGAAAGCAGCCAAAGCCAGCTACAAAGAAGCGCTGCGCAAGTCTAAACAGGAGCATGCCGCATGACAACTGATATCACCGAACTGGCGCAGAGCCTGAAAGCGGCAGCGATCGATGCGAAAGAGCTCGCCATTATCGCCCGGTATTCGAAAGGCCGTGCGGCGGCGGAGAAATTTTACGCCCTGGCTAACCCAAACAATGTCATCGCACTGGTAGAGGCGCTGGAGAAGGCGCAGACAGAGCGCGATGAATTCAGAAGCCGTCTCAAACTTGAGCGCTCGATTCTTGAGGATGCTGATAAGCGCATCGCCGAGCTGGAATCACATAAAGCGGCGCTCCTGAAATTTATCCGTGATAGTTGCTACGTCTTTGACGGAGCTGATGAGGATATTTCCGATGCTTACGTTGATGCAATTACGTCCGGTCTTATGCCGAAACTGGAGGCGGGTAGCATGCTGCTACCGCCTCTGTTCTGGGTGAGGGTTAAATCTGATGGTGGTTATGAAGGGCCGATACACGATTCGAAACTGGAAGATGTGCGTAAAAAGTCGGGTGAATGGCTGCCGTTAACGCTGGCGGGCGGGATTCCTGAGCTGGAGTCCCGCACCGTCACCGCTGCCGCCTCTGACGTACTGGCAGAGCGCCAGAGGCAGGTTACGGCAGAGGGGTGGACTGCTGAGCGCGATGATGGCTATCAAAATAGTGAGCTCGCTGATGCTGCGGCTTGTTACGCAATTCATGCACACAACCAAGGTTTTTCTACTCCCGCTCATTGGCCGTGGTCTCAAGACTGGTGGAAACAAACAAGCCCGCGGCGCGACCTGGTTAAGGCAGGAGCGTTAATTCTGGCCGAAATTGAGCGGCTCGACCGCGCCGCTGGCATCAAGGTGGAGGCTGAGTGATGGGCGTAACAAAAATGATATGTGTCAGTTCCACTACGCCAGCCTGGTTTACTCCTGGCGCTGTATACGACTCAGAACCTCGCGGTACCGATATCTGCATTTGTGGCGATAACCTCGTTTCAGACCTCAACAAAGAGGACTGGTACGAAATGAGCCAGCGCGCAGATGGGTTGTGGTTCTTAATCGGTTTTCAGCAGTCAATTTTGTTTCGGGGAGCTAACCAATGACCAAATCAACCATAACCAGAGAGCAGCTGGAAGAATGGGTTGCACAACTTGATGAAGATGGCGGCTGTGATGCCACTGACAGGCAATTAGAGGCTCTCATTCGTCAATCGCTGGCCGCAATGAACGGCGAGCCGGTGGCAGAAGTGGTTTCAATTTATGGCGACCCCGAAGCCTTTGGGGAGCGAGAGATTAGACCGCTTGTCGGCATTCAGCAAATGCCATACGGGACGAAGCTCTATCGCCACGCGCAGCCGGTGCCGGTAGTCAGCGCAGACCTGCTTCATACCGCAGCATCAGCAATCGAAGACCTGCTGACTACTAAAGACAGGACGGGGGCATGTGTGTGGTTCGACTTGCCATTCCGGCTCCGCTCGGCGGCTAACGCGCATTCAGCGCCGGTAGTGCCGGATGATGTGTTGGCCGCATTACAGAAGGTTGCTCGTATACGCCTCGACCTGAATGACTTCGACGGCGATCGCCGGGGCATCGCTGATTGCCTGGGTGATGCCGAAGAGGCGCTCATCGAGGTGGTAAACCGCCGCGCCGCCATGCTCGCAGCCGCCCCGCAGGAGGTGAGGTGATGGACTCTTCCCTGGAATACGCCTGCAAACGCCTGCAGGAACTGGAAAGCCTGCTGCTGGTGGATGTGCCTGAAACAGTATGGCCAGCGGAAGTCAGTATGGTCTTCTCTCAGATCAAAAACGCCGGGACACTCCCGGCACACCACCAGCGCCGACTGCAGCACCATATCAACCGTATGTGGCTGGAAAAAATGCCGGTACCGTCAATTATCGCCGCGGCTGGTTCGCTGGCATGTGCCATGGAGAAATATGCGTGAAAGATAGCGAAATCATCGTTGATAACTTTGCTGGTGGTGGCGGCGCCTCGACGGGCATCGAGTTGGCGATTGGGCGTAGCGTGGACATCGCGATAAACCACGACCCAAACGCTGTTGCTATGCATACCACCAATCACCCGGGAACTCTGCACTATTGCGAATCGGTTTACGAAGTCAGGCCAAAGGTCGCGACCGCTGGCCGCCCGGTAGCGCTGGCATGGTTTTCACCAGATTGCCGTCACTTTTCAAAGGCGAAAGGAGCTAAGCCTGTCGAGAAAGCGATCCGTGGTCTGGCCTGGGTGGTACTGCGCTGGGGGCTGGATGTTAAACCCCGAGTGATGAAGCTGGAGAACGTTGAAGAATTTAAAACGTGGGGGCCGCTGCTCGCTGGTGAAATGCGTCCAGATCCTGCCCGTGCTGGCGAAACTTTTGAGGCATTCATTGGCATGCTGACCACAGGCATTTCAGCGGATCATCCGGCGCTGGCCGAATGCTGCGAATTTCTGAATATTTCGCTTGATAGCGAGGATGCAGCACGGCTGGTAAATGGTTTGGGTTACACCGTTGAGTATCGCGAGCTGCGCGCATGTGATTATGGTGCGCCGACCATCCGTAAGCGGTTCTTCATGGTGATGCGTTGCGATGGGAAGCCGATTGTATGGCCGGAAGCAACCCACGGGGATCCGAAATCACCAGCGGTGTTGGCCGGAAAACTGGCACCATGGCGTACAGCTGCAGAGTGTATCGACTGGACAATTCCGGCTCCGTCGATTTTTGGCCGTAAAAAGCCGCTGGCGGAAAACACGCTCCGTCGCATTGCCCGGGGAATTCAGCGCTTTGTTATCGAAAGCGCTTCGCCGTTCATCGTGAAGTGTAATCACACAACGACACGCGGGAAATATGACTGTTTCCGGGGGCAGGCACTGGATGATCCGCTGCAGACGATTACGAAAACCCACGGCTACGCAATCGCGGTACCTCATCTGACAAAATTCCGCACCGGCGCCACCGGGCAGCCAGTTACCGATCCGGTACCGACAGTGACCGCCGGCACGTCCAGACGCCCGGGCGGGAATGGGCATGCGCTGGGGATTGTTGAGGCAGGCCTTGTCCCTTTCCTCGCTGGCAACGGTGGCAGCGAATACCAGGCGAAACCGCGCCCGCTTGATAAACCTGCTCACACCATCCTGAAAGAGTCACGAGCCTGCGTCGTCGCTCCAGTTATCGCCCGGCAATTCGGTGGCAGCGTCGGCCACCGCGCAGACGAGCCAAGCGCTACGATTACCGCTGGAGGGGGAGGTAAATCTCAGTTGGTGTCAGCATTTCTGGCGAAACACTACGGCGGGAACTACCAGGGCGCCGGTATTGACCTGGGCGGACCCGCTCATTCAGTTAGCACTGTCGATCATCACGCGCTGGTTACTGCACAGATTGTTGGTGTTGGCGGTCGTGCTGGGCAGAGCAGGCCGCGAGACGTTAGCGAGCCACTGCAGACCATGACGACAAAAGCTGATGCTGCGATGGTCACGTCCCACCTGATAAAACTCCGCGGTACCTGCCGTGATGGCCAGACAGCTGACGAGCCGATGCCGACTATCACTGCCGGCGGGCAGCACGTAGGGGAGGTTAAAACGACTCTGGCGGTCGAGGACTATGACGAAGAGCGCGCGCAGCAGGTGCTGGCGTTCCTGCAGCAATACTGCGGGGAGGATAGTAACGGGCTGGTGGATATCGGCGGAGTGACTTACCGCATTGTCGACATCGGCATGCGCATGCTGCAGCCGCATGAACTCTACCGCGCGCAGGGCTTCCCTGAATGGTACATCATCGACCAGGATTACCGCGGGGTGAAGTATGCGAAGGATAAGCAGGTTGCGCGTTGTGGTAATGCGGTTCCTCCGCCCTTTGCTGAGGCGCTGGTGAGGGCTAATTTACCGGATATGTGCCTGAAAAAAGACATTGCAGCATGATAAAACCCGCTTCGGCGGGTTTTTTATTATGGAAAAACATCAATCTAAACATAAGCATGGTGTTGGCAAAAAGTGCTGCAGAGGGGTTGAACATTTCATGCAACCGGTATACTGTTTATTTATACAGTATCCATGTGAGGTGCTAACCATGAAAGTTGAAGTCACAATTGATAAACATAAAAAACTCCCTGATGGCGCTATACCAGCGCTTGAGCAAGAATTGTTGCGTCGTTTGTCCCAGTCTTATGATGACTGCAAATTAACCATTAGACGCACAAGCAACGATGGTCTTAGCGTTTTGGGCGGCGCTGATGGCGATAAGAAACGCGTAGAGCAAATTCTGCAAGAGACATGGGAAAGCGCAGACGACTGGTTTTATTAGTTTAATTGTGATGGTGGCGGCTCTTATCCCAGAGCATCGCATACGCGTTTCCCTTGATGCTGCTACCCGTTTTTTATGAGTGCGTCTGTATGTCGCTCAGGGGGTAATGTGACAGATGGTATTGACCCAAATCAGCAGGGGAATGTGTGGGCCACCATTACGGACGGATCCGGACATGTGTTGTGCTCATTCCGATTAGCTTTGAATGACCGAATCCTTTTATCGAATATTAATAGTGAAGTATCGGTTCGGAAAATTGCTAAAGATGAACACATCTGGACAAGAAAATCATTAGTGGAGGTTATTAAGGAAATGAGCTCTAAAAATTGACTCTTAACAGCTAGCTACATCATACTTGAAGTGCTGGTCTGAACAACCAGCCACCTGACAGTAATGCGCCACCGGAGAACGTGATGGCGCAGCTTCACTTAATAAAACATTCTCAAGGTATCCTGATCCCCGCGACGCCGGAGACCAGTGATTTTCTGCAATCAAAATGCAAGCTCGGATCCGTTCTGGAAGCCGATTATAAGCTTGTCCGTAATCCGGCGTTTCACCGCCGATATTTCGCATTACTCAATCTGGGGTTTGAATATTGGGAACCTACCGGCGGGGCGATTTCGTCTAACGAGCGCAGGCTTATCACAGGTTACGCCAAATACCTTGCTGCATATGGCGGGAGTGAATCGGCGTTACTTGATGCCGCCGGGCAATATCTCGACCGAATAGCCGAGAAGCGATCCGGCTATATCAGTATTTGCAAATCCTTCGATGCTTACCGGGCGTGGGTCATCGTTGAAGCTGGCCACTATGACGCCATACAGCTGCCGGACGGCACGCTGAAAAAACACCCCCGCAGCATTTCTTTCGCAAGCATGGACGAATGCGAATTCCAGGAACTGTACAAAGCATCGCTCGATGTTCTCTGGCGGTGGATCCTCTCTCGTTCATTCAACAGCCTGCAAGAAGCTGAGAACGCCGCAAACCAGCTTTTAAGCTTCGCGGGGTGATGCCGATGAAACACTCATGGTTTCACCATCTCGAATGCACAACGCAGCAGGCCGAAGAATTGGTAGCGAGATATCGTCAGCGGGGCGTAAAGGTCGAACGAAGCTTAAACCCTGACTTTATGACATGGACCGTCAGCGCGCAGCTGGTGGAGGACAAAAAACCGCCGCGGCCAGACTCTCGCTGGCGCAACAGGATGTGGGGGTGAGTATGGCGAACCTACGCAAAGAGGCGCGTGGCCGCGAATGTACCGTGCGGATCCCCGGGCACTGCAACGGCAACCCGGAAACCAGCGTGCTGGCGCATTACCGCCTGGCGGGTACGTGCGGCACAGGATGCAAGCCTGACGATACTCAGGCGGCGATCGCCTGCAACGGGTGCCATGACGTAATCGACGGCAGAACTAAAACCACCGATTTCACCTACGACGAATTGCGCCTGATGCACGCGGAGGGGGTAATGCGCACCCTGGAAATCTGGCGGAAAGAGGGACTCATTAAATCATGAAAATCTACGATATCACGCCCATCGGCAAACCCAGGATGACCAGAGCTGATAAGTGGAAGCAGCGTCCGGAAGTAATACGTTACCGGGCTTTCTGTGATGAAGCTCGTCTGCGCAAAATTCACCTGCCAGACTCCGGCGCTCACGTCACGTTCGTCATGCCTATGCCGCAAAGCTGGAGTCAGAAAAAGAGAGCGCAATACGCAGGACGTCCACATCAGTCAAAGCCCGACTGCGACAATATGCTGAAAGCCCTAATGGACGCCCTCTATGACGATGATTCACACGTCTGGGATTGCCGTATCACCAAAATATGGGGTGAGAAAGGGCAGATCATCATTGGGGAATCTCTATGACCCTCGATCACTTCATGCAGTACCAAACCGAGAGCGTTAAGCGCGCCAGTATGCCGCCAGTAGCAAAGCACAACCTGAACCAGACCAAACCAAAACAGCCAAAGAGGGCCGCAGCGTGAATCTTGAAAACACAGTGAAATACCACTTCGCAAAATCCACGCTGATTAGCGATTCTCCGCGTGCTACCGCCTCAGATTCACTGACCGGCACCGACATCATGGCAGCAATGGGCATGACCCAGGAACGTGCCGCTATGGGGTATAGCGCTTTCCTGGGCAAGATGGGCATAAGCAACAATGACCGGGATCGGGCTATCGGACTATTGGCTGAGTACGCGCTGACAAAATGCGATAAGGTTGCTGCGTTGCGAAAGCTCTCGCCAAGCGTAAAACCCCGGGTTATACGGATCCTCGTAGAGTACGCCTTTGAGGATTACTCCCGCAGTGCTTCCAGTAAAAAAACATGCGACTGCTGCAATGGGTCTGGATTCATCGACGCAGTGGCGTTCACCAACAAAGTAACGTATCCGGACGGCAAACCGCCGAAGTGGGTTAAAGTTACGAAGGGGGTCTATCCATCATACTGGGAGGAGGTGAAGTCGGTCCGGGAGCAGGTCCGGGTGCTTTGCCAAAAGTGCAAGGGAAAAGGGACTGTTAGCGCCGCCTGTAACGACTGCCACGGTCGGGGGAAGGTAGTGAACCAGGATGAAACGGAGAAGCAGGGAGTGCCTGTGATGGGTAACTGTAAACGCTGTAGCGGTCGCGGGTATGAGCGAATCCTCTCCACTGCTGTGCACAATGCCATTTGCCAGATAACGGACGCCATCACTCTGGATACCTGGAAGAAATCGGTTAAACCGTTCTTCGACGTATTGATCACTAAATTCGATATAGAGGAGGCGTGGGCAGAGGCCCAACTCAAACAAATAACGCGGTGAGATATTTACTTTTCCCGAATTCGTGTTAATTTGTTCTAACGATGGGCATTGTATGTTCACCGTTGAAGAAAAAATTTAAAGCCTCGGCAACGCCGGGGCTTTCTGCGTTTTGGGCTCGCTTCGGCGGGCCTTTTTCATTTCAGACCCAGGATAAAATTGCAGATTAACCGTGAAATGCATGAGCCTGCGGCCTGAATTCTTTCCCCTCGTTCTGAGAGGATTCACAGCAATTGAGGGGGCTAAATGTCCGATCCTGTTTCTGGCACAACGGTAGCTGCTGGCGGGCTGATGGGGGCCAGTATGTTCGGCCTTGCAACTGGCATTGATTATGGCGTGGTATTTGGTGCGTTCGCTGGGGCAGTGTTCTATGTCGCTACGGCGGTAAATATCAGCCGCCTAAAGCTGGTGGGCTACTTCATAACTTCATTCATCTTCGGTGTGATTGGTGCTCCTCTGCTGGGGTCTTACTTCTCAAAGTGGACGGGGTACAGTGACAGGCCGCTTGATGCACTCGGTGCTGTAATCGTTGCAGCCATCGCCATTAAATTGCTGACGTTCGTTAACAGTCAGGATCTGGGTAGCCTGTTTGGGATTCTCTCTCGCTTACGTGGAGGAGGGACAAGCAATGGTAACAAGTGATCCGAGCGCAATCGTCAATGCGGTGATATGCGCTGTAATTGTTGGGGCGTTGATGTTCTACCGGCGCGACGGGTCAAGACACCGCCCCATGATATCGCTGATGGCTTACTTCACTGTGCTGGTTTATGCCAGCATCCCTTTCCGTTTCCTGTTTGGCTTGTACGAGTCATCCCACTGGCTGGTGGTACTGGCAAACATTCTTATCTGCGGCGCGGTTCTCTGGTTCAGGGGGAATATAGCGCGTCTGGTTGATGCACTGAGGCACTAATGAATCAAACACAATTCCAGAAGGCGGCTGGTATCAGCGCCGGGTTAGCTGCGCGCTGGTTTCCGCATATTACAGCCGCGATGAAAGAGTTTGGCATCACTACCGCTATCGACCAGGCAATGTTCATTGCTCAGTGCGGCCATGAAAGCCTCGGGTTTAACAGGGTAGTGGAGAATTTCAACTACAGCATCGCCGGGCTTGCTGATTTTGTTCGTTACGGCAGATTAACGCAGGATCAAGCCAATTCCCTCGGGCGCAGCCAGTCGGAAACAGTGTTACCTCTGGAGCGCCAGCGGGCTATCGCCAACATTGTCTATAGCAAGCGGTTGGGTAACAGCAGGGCAACTGATGGATGGGTTTATAGGGGGCGCGGACTAATTCAAATAACCGGAATTTCTAATTACCGGGACTGCGGCAACGGGCTGAAGGTTGATCTGGCGGCACAGCCAGAATTACTGGAGCAGTCCTCTTACGCGGCCCGTAGTGCAGCGTGGTTCTATGTCTCAAAAGGTTGCTTGAAATATCCGGGTGATCTTGTCCGGATCACGCAGATTATCAACGGCGGACAAAACGGGATTAATAACCGGCGAGTTCGCTTCCTGAAAGCAAAATCGGTGCTGGTGGTGTGATTATGGGAATCGAAGCTATCGCGGGGCTGGTGGTTGTCATCCTGGCTGCTATCGCTGGCGCGTTCGGCATTGGCCATGCTCGCGGGACCAGTAAGGCGGACGCCAAAGCCGATCAGCAGCGTACCGAAGAGAATGCCGCCGCCACCGTCGCCGCGGCAGAACGTAAGGCGGAAGTCATGAAAGGGGCCAGTGATGTACAGCAGACTGTTAGCCATATGCCTGATGACGATGTTGATCGGGAGCTGCGCGAAAAGTTTACCCGCCCCGGTAGTCGTTGATACGGCCTGCAGTTGGGTGCGGATCATTTACCTGACTGACCACGATATCGACGTGCTGGATAAGCAGACCAAGCGCGACATTCTGGCGCACAACAAAGCAGTGCAGGCGAACTGCCCGCAATCAACCGAAAAGGCTACGAAATGAATGAAGCTAAACCGCAGGACGGTACCACTGTAAAAGGCTACCGCACGCTGGGTCCGAAAGAAATCAGTGACATGAATGAGCTTAAGAAGGCTGCTCGTGAATTTAACGCGCTGCTTGAGAAGCAGAAGGCATGGGTTGCTGATGAGTTGGCGATGACAGCAAATCATTCTGATGAAGCGCATGAGGCTGGCCGCTGTCTGGCTATCGCCCGCACCAAAATGCAGGAGGCCTGCATGTGGGCCTGCCGCGCAGTCGCCCGGCCAGATGCTGACTGTTAACCCCACTAAGGGATAAATCACCAATTATCCCCATCAGAGGATAAAGCAATGAAGCAATAAGCGGATAGACCGCAGCTGAAAGGCAATGGAGCCGTCGTGATGCTCCCCTGAGTCGCCATTGAGCGAGCCTGTGTAGCGACGGGTCAAGGTTCTTATATCAAAAGAAGCTCCGGTAAAGCAGCGCGAACGCCAAACGCGCACCGGTTATCAGCGGCGATGATGCGACAGCAACTCAAGGGCATGAGCGTGGCCACTCCGGGAAGTGGCAAGGTATTACAGGAGCCACTTTGTCGAGTGGCTTCGATAATGCTCCCCACATCGCACAGAGGTAAGACATGGCAGAGATCACTGCATCCGAGCAAATTCGCCTGGATATCATCAAGAAAGTTAACTATGACACCGCAGCGGCCAAGCTGGCCATTGACTGGGTAGGCGACAGCTATCTGAAGTCTGAGCTATTCGCAGACTCTTTCGATCGTGTTTTCACGGAAAGCGAGATTGTCTCGAAGACCCGTAAAGCGATTCAGGAAGCGACCGAAGCGCTGGCGCTGTTTGATACCGCAGCTGAGTAATCATCACAAATGCCACCTACGGGTGGCTTTTTTAATGGTTATCGAATAGGGGGAGCCTATGCCGGTATGCACGATTTCAATAGAAGTAAAAAGGCGCTGGTGGCTACTGTTCTACGTCAAGACACTGACTTTATTCTGTCTGATGTTCCAGTGCGAGCCTGATTACGAAAAGATTTCCGCATTCATCGTGAAGTATGGCATCGGCCAGAAAGTGAAGGCGGGACCAGTGCGAAAGAATACGGAGTAGTCTATGGCAAAACCGGACTGGGGCGAGCTTCAGCAACGGTTCCTGTCCGATCATGCCGCAACCGGCGTATCACCGAAGGATTGGTGTGAAGCGCAGGGACTGAATTACGCTACTGCCCGCCGATACATCAAGAAACCCACTGCGCAAACTGCGCAAAAACCTGCGCAGAAGAAATTGCGCACTGCGCAAAAGGAAAAGTGCGCAGAAGAGCTGGTGGATGATGATGGACTCACCGATCAACAGCGATTATTTGTCGCGGAATACCTGAAGGACAACAACGCCACGCAGGCCGCTATCCGTGCCGGGTACAGCAAGAAGACAGCGAATGAGCAGGGAGCAAGGCTGTTAGCAAAAGTTAGTATTGCGCAGGCCATTGCGCAGCAGCAGAAAGCATCCATTGTGCGCACGCTCGGCAGCGCTGATGAAGTGCTTGAGCAGATGTGGCGCCTGGCAACGTTCGACGCCAACCAGCTATCACAGTATCGCCGCGGGAGTTGCCGCTACTGCTGGGGCTTCGGCCACCAGTATCAATGGCGTGATGCTGTTGAGTACGAAGAGAAGCGACTCGAAGCGCTTGAGCGAAAACGTCGAGAGCCTTTGGATGATGGCGGCTACGGCTACAACCACAAGCGCGAGCCCAACCCTCATTGCCCCCGTTGTAATGGTGACGGTATCGGGCAACCCTTCTTTGCCGATACCACGAAGTTGCCATCAGATGCTGCGCTTGCCTATTCAGGTGTGAAGCTTGGTAAGAATGGCGTTGAGATAACCTCCATCAGCCGTGAGCGCATGTACGAGGCGGTGATGAAGCGTCTCGGCCTGGCTGATAGTGAGTTCGCACAGCGCCTGCAGCAGATTGAAATCGAGCGCCGGCAGCTGGAGGTCGAAAAATTACGCAAAGAGCTGGCCGCTGACCCGGAGGATGACGAACCAACGCCAGTTGCAATCAATATCAACGTAGTCGATGCACGAGTGAGGGAAGAGGATGGCGATAGCACCGACGCTTAACATCCCTCAGGCCAAATTTCTTGCGATGCAGTACAAGTTTAAGGCCTACGTCGCCGGCTTCGGTTCTGGCAAGACATGGGTCGGCTGCGGTGGTATCTGCAAAGGGATGTGGGAACACCCCAAAATCAACCAGGGTTACTTTGCGCCAACGTATCCGCAGATCCGTGACATCTTTTATCCGACTGTTGAGGAGGTGGCCCACGACTGGGGGCTGAATGTCAAAATCAACGAGGGAAACAAAGAGGTCCACTTCTACGCGGGGCGCCAGTATCGCGGCACGACAATTTGCCGCTCGATGGAGAAACCGCAAACCATCGTTGGTTTTAAAATCGGTAACGCGCTGATTGATGAGCTGGACGTAATGCCCGCCAAAAAGGCACAGTTAGCCTGGCGAAAAATCATCGCGCGTATGCGTTACAAGGTGCCCGGCCTGCGTAACGGAATTGACGTCACAACGACGCCGGAAGGCTTTAAATTCGTTTATCAGCAGTTCGCAAAGGCTGTTCGCGATAAGCCTTCGCTCTCAACGCTGTACGGCCTGGTGCAGGCCTCGACGTTCGACAACGAAAAGAACCTGCCGGCGGACTACATCCCGTCACTGATGGAGTCATATCCGCCGGAGCTGATCAAGGCTTATCTGCGTGGCCAGTTCACCAACCTTACAAGCGGGACGATTTACCATCAGTTTGATCGTCAGCTGAATAATTGCCATGAGGAAGAGCAGCCCGGAGAGCCACTGTATATCGGTATGGATTTCAACGTCGGTAAGATGGCCGGAATTGTTCATGTGCTGCGTTTTGGGCTTCCCTGTGCAGTTACTGAAATCATCAAGGCTTACGACACCCCGGACATTATTCGCATCATCAAAGAGCGGTTCTGGCTATATGACGGCCATGACTACCGAAAGGTGCGGGAAATCTATATCTACCCGGACGCCTCGGGTGACTCTCGCAAGTCAGCCCATGCCAGTACTACGGATATCGCACAGCTTAAACAGGCTGGATTTAATGTGATCGTGAATGATTCAAACCCGCCAGTAAAAGATCGCATCAACTCCATGAATGCCATGTTCTGCAATGGTAACGGTGAACGTCGCTACAAAGTGAATGTAAAGCGGTGCCCGGTGTACACCGAATCGCTTGAGCAACAGGTTTGGGGCGAAAACGGAGAACCTGACAAAAAAGCTGATAACGACCACCCTAACGATGCTGGCGGCTACTTCATTGTGAAACAGTTCCCAATCATCAAACCGACCGGAAAAGTCACCAAACTGCGGATATAAACCATGCCTGATATTTCAACGCCCAACCTCGACTATAACGACATGGTTGAGGCATGGGATATTAATGATGCGCTGATGGGCGGCACGCTGGAAATGCGCCGGCAGGGGAAGTTGTATCTTCCGAAATGGCCCAATGAAGACCCCGAAAGCTACAAAGAACGATTAGCGGCTGCAACTCTGCTCCCTGCCTATGAAGAAGCGATCAAACAAAACATAGGGCGCGTATTTGCTGAACCTACGGTATTGAGCGAAAGCGCGCCCGAAAGCATCAGAAAGCTATCTACTGACATCGACATGGAAGGTAATCGCCTTGATGTATGGGCGCAGCAATTCTTTAGCATCGGATTTCAGTATGGTCTGGTTCATGCGCTGGTGGACTATCCACGAGTGGATACTCAGTCCGTAAGAACAAAAGCTGATGAAATAGCAGCCGGGAGCAGGCCATACGTTACGATGCTGAACCCTCGGCAGGTCATAGGCTGGAAGTCGAAAGTTGAAGGGGGAAAGGTCATCCTCACAGATTTGCGTATTCGTGAATCAATCATTGTTGATGGAGATGACTACGGGCAGACGAAGGTTGAACAAATTCGGCATATCATGCCCGGCAAGGTTGAAATATACCGCCGCAAAGCAGGTGATAATGGAGTAGCTCAATGGACGCTTCACGAAGAATGGGCAACCAGCCGTAACGATATTACGCTGGTAACGCTCTACACGAAACGCACTGGTTTCATGCGTGGATCACCGCCACTGCTTAATCTCGCCTTACTGAATATCAAGCACTGGCAGAGCCAGAGTGAACAGGACAACATACTTCATGTCGCTCGCGTGCCGTTGCTGGTGGCTTACGGTCTGGCTGATGGCGAAACGTTGACGATAGGTTCTTCCTCTGCGACTCGTTTCGATGACCGTCAGCGCCAGGGACTGGAATATGTCGAGCATACCGGGGCTGCGATTGAAGCTGGTGAAACGTCGTTGGAAAAACTGGAAGATCAGATGCGGCAGGCCGGGGCAAAACTCTTACGTGCCGAGAATACCTCTACCAAATCCGTTGATCAGACCAATGAAGAGCGCATGCAGGAAAACTCCCCTCTGTATACGATGGCGAGCTCTCTTGAGGACGCCCTCGATAACATTCTGCAGATCATGGCGGAATGGCTGGGCGAGAAAGAAGGCGGCAATGTCGACGTACGCACCGAGCTGGATGTTTCAGCCCAGACGTTTGATTCCGCAGCTGCAACAGCTGTTCAGTCGCTCCGTCAGGGTGGTGATATACGTCAGGTCGATGCTGTTCGCGTATTGCAGGCTCTGAAATTTATCGATCCGGATGCGAAGCCCGAAGAGATAATCGACGAGCTGCGAAATCAGCAGGTCACATTGGCCGGCGGACTGAGTAACCCGGGTGGTGCAAATGGCAACGGCGAATGACAAGCTTCAGGATGAATCGATAGCGCATGCGATATGGATTGCGCGGTACAGCACCAGCGTTGCAAACAGGATGATAAAAACCCTGAATGACAGCGATGCGGAACTGACGGCCAGATTGCTGGTGGCGATGGATAGCCTGGATGCGGACAGCTTTACCGTCTCGCGACTGGAAGCGCTGCTCAGTAGTGTCAGGGCTCTCAATCGCGAGGCTGTGCAGTCAATGTACGCCGGACTATCTGATGAACTGCAGCAACTCGCTCAGCACGAAGCAGGCTTTCAGCTGAGCCTGTTCCAGTTTGCGATCCCCGATGATGTGTTATCGCTTCACCCGCTGGTGGGTATTTCACCGGATGCAGTGTATGCCGCGGCGATGGCGCAGCCATTTCAGGGGCGCCTGCTCAGTGAGTGGGCTGATAACCTTGAAGCCGATCGCATGGCGCGTATCAGCAATACGGTGCGGCAGGGATTTCTGCTGGGTGATACGCATGAGCAGATAGCCCGCAAGGTACGCGGACACGCTAACCGTGGTTATCAGGATGGCGCGTTGCAGATGAGCAGGGCCAACGCCGGCAGCATTGCCAAAACAGCTGTAGGGCATCTTGCGGCAACGGCGCGAAATAGCTTTGCGGATGCTAACGACGACATACTGAAGGGGAAACAGTGGCTGTCCACACTCGACAATAAAACGTCAAAAGACTGTCGTATTCGCGATCGCCTCAAGTACACCCTGGATAACAAGCCTATCGGCCATAAGGTGCCGTATCTGCAGGGACCCGGGAAAATCCACTTTTGCTGTCGGAGCACCGAAACTTACATCCTGAAATCGTCCGAGGAATTGGGTATCAAAGTCGGCGAAATCAAGGACAGCTCGCGTGCCAGCATGGATGGACAGGTTCCGGCTGACACAAATTACCAGGACTGGTTCTCCCGGCAGTCGTTCACGCGGCAGTCCCAGATTGTCGGTGTGACGCGTGCCAGGCTGATTCGTGATGGCGGCATGTCTCCTGATGAGTTCTACAACGACAAAGGCGAATGGCTGACGCTGGACCAGTTGCGTGAGCGCGACGACCAGGCATTCCGTGACGCTGGGCTTTAATTATCATTTTCATCAACAGGCTGCCTCCGGGCGGCCTTTTTTATTGCCGTGATCCGGATGGTGAGCGGCGCAACGGTCGGATGACCCATAAAAAGGTAACCACATGAAACTGAAAACAGTTGAAGTAAACGGCAAGAGCTATGCAGAAGTTGATGCGAACGGGCTTCCCGTTTATGTACATGACGACGGCAAAGAGATCGGCTTCGATGCTGTGCAGGCCGTTGGAAAAATCTCCTCTCTGAACGGTGAGGCGAAATCTCATCGTGAAGCCAAAGAAGCAGCTGAAGCAAGCCTGGCGAAATTCGCCAAAATCGGTGACCCGGCGAAGGCACTCGAAGCGCTGGATATGATGACCAAAATCGACCAGAAAAAACTGATCGACGCGGGTGCTGTTGACCAGGTGAAAGCGGATATCACCAAATCATTCCAGGCACAACTGGATGAGGCCAACAACAAAAATAAAACGCTGGAAAGTCAACTGTACGATTCGATGATCGGCGGTAGCTTCACCGGTTCCAAATTTATCACCGATAAAATCGCCATCCCTGCCGATCTGCTTCAGGCCCGCTTCGGTCAGTCGTTTAAGGTCGAAGAGGGTAAAGTTGTCGCCTATGACGGCACAGGCAACAAAATTTACTCCCGCTCGAAGCCGGGAGAGCTGGCCTCGTTTGATGAAGCGCTGGAATTTCTGGTGGAGCAGTACCCGCAAAAAGACTACATCCTGAAATCCAGTGGCAATAACGGCGGTGGTTCACGTCAGTCTCAGCATCAGGCAGGGCAGAAAACCATGAAGCGTGATGCATTCGATTCGCTGGATATTGCAGGCAAACAAAATGCCCTCAAAGACGGTGTCACCATCGTTGATTAGTCCTCTTTTGCCTGCCGCCGGATGGCGGCGGGCGCCGGAGCTGGATAGCTCAGCCAACCCAAACCCATCTCTAAGGAAAAATGAATCATGTCGAACACTTTGACCGGGTTGATCCCGACTATCTATACCGCTCTGGATGTTGTTTCCCGCGAGCAGGTAGGTTTTATTCCTGCCGTCGCCCGTAACACCAAAGCAGATGCCGCAGCAAAAGACCAGACGGTTACCGCACCAGTTGCCCCGGTAGCAGTAACTGAAGACATCGTGCCGGGCCCTTCGGCTCCTAACACGGGTGATCAGAACATCGGTACCGTTGATGTCAAAATCACTAAATCCAAAATGGCTCCGGTCAAATGGAATGGTGAAGAGCAACTGGCCCTCGGTCCGGCTGGTACTTACAACACCATCCTTGCTGACCAGTTCAAGCAGGCATTCCGCGCACTGGCGAACGAAGTTGACGCAGATCTTGGGGCGCTATACTTCAACGCATCGCGTCAGGTTGGCACGCCGGGAACTACGCCGTTCGGTATCAAGGAAGACCTCAGTGATGCCGCGCTGGCCCGTAAAGTGCTGGAGGACAACGGCTCACCGACTACCGATCTCCAGATGGTTCTCGGATCGGCTGCCATCGCAAACCTGCGCGGCAAACAGTCAGTGTTGTTTAAGGTGAACGAAGCCGGGACGGAACAACTGCTGCGTGAAGGCACGCTGGGTCGCCTGGAAGGCTTTAATATCCATAACTCCGCCGGCGTTAAAACTCACACGGCCTCGGCTGCCGCAGGCTACCTGGTGAATGGAGCAAAAGCTGAAGGCGATCGTATCATTGCCATTGATACTGGCACAGGGTCTTTCACCGCTGGCGATGTGGTGAGTTTTGCTGGCGACGACAACAAGTATGTAGTTGCAGCTGCGACCGCAAGTACTATCACCCTTGCTCAGCCTGGTCTGCGTCAGGATTTGGCAGATAACACCGCTATTACCCGTGGTGCAGGTTATGTGGCGAATATGGCGTTTGACCGTAATGCGCTGCTGTTGGCATCTCGCACCCCGGCAATGCCGCAAGGTGGGGATACTGCGGATGATGTGATGAACGTTACCGACCCGGTATCAGGCATTACCTTCCAGGTGGCACTGTACCGCCAGTATCGCCAAATCCGTTATGAAGTTGGTCTGGCGTGGGGTGTCGCTGCGCCAGTTCCGCGTCACAGCGTCATTATTGCTGGCTGAAAACCATCAACCATGAGGGGCTTCGGCCCCTTTTTTTAGTGGAGGGCTTATGGCCGGATTAACCAAAGAGCAGCGTGCTGAACGTGCTGCAGCAAAACTTGCGGCCGCGCAGGTTGATGCCAATGATCCTGAACAGCAGGAACAGCAGGAACAGCAGGAACAGCAGGAACAGCAGGAACAGCAGGAACAGCAGGAACAGCAGGAACAGCAGGAACAGCAGGAACAGCAGGAACAGCAGGAACAGCAGGAACAGCAGGAACAGCAGCTGGTGGCGATGATTACCGATTTCCCGGCATTCCCCGGCGGCCCCAATACCGCCAACGTTCACCCTGATGAAGTGGAGAACTGGAAGGCGCACGGCTGGAAAGAAATGGAGTGATGCATGATCACTTTCATCACCGTTGAAGATGTCAATTCGATTCTCGGTGCCACCTGGACAGATGAAAGCAAAAAAGCCAAATCTGTGCTGATGGCTAATACCTGGATGAATGGACTTAACCTGAAACTGCCGTGCGATAAGGCAACTCACGAAACCATTATTCCTGACGATGTGAAACAGGCCGGCGCCTATGCGGCGCTGGCAGCCTCAAATGGTGGCCTGTATCAGCAGAAAACTGACTCGGGGGTGCTGTTGAGTAAGACCGTTGACGCTGACGACGTTTCTGTTTCCAAAACCTTCGCAGAACTCGCTACCAACAGCTCTGCATTGCTCGATTCCGACCTGCAGCTGGCGCTTGCAATGCTAAAGCCCTATGGCATTAGTCAGTCTCAGGTACGGCTGGTAAGGGGGTGATATGCAAAACACTGATGTGCATTATGCCGGTGACGGGCTCGGCCCTCGCGATGTGTTTGTGAATGGAAACCCGATCAATTATGTCGTTTACGCAAACCCGGCAAAGGGCGTTGTTGAGTTTGCACCTCATCCACTCCGGGCGAAACGAAATGGTGAAATCTATACCCGTAGGCTTCGCGGTTCTGTGATCGTTAAATTCCGTCATAGCGGTGGTGAATGCGATGGGTATACGTGATGAGTTGCAGACAGAAGTCGCCACAGCATTCGATACTGATCTGCAGGATGCGGTTAAGGCGTTCACCGGCAGTTACACCGTTCGTGGTGCCTGGGATCCGGTTACGGAAACCGGCACTGAAACACAGGTGACTTACTCAGGGCGCGGAGTGCTGGCGCGCTATAAACTCCGCCGTATCGATGGCGTTAATATTCTGCATGGTGATGTGAAGCTAACCGCCCTGGTTAACGAGGTGACTGATAAGCCGGCCGTCGGACATATCATCATCGCACCGGATCCGATTACGGGTGAGCCTCAGCGTTACGAGATCATCACCGCTTCTGCCGACTCTGCTGGAGCTGCGTACTCCATTCAACTGCGGAGGGCGTGATATGGCTAAGGGCTGGAACATTGACCCGGCGGCATTCGCCGGGCTGGTGGCCGAAGATGTCAAACTACGCCAGCGGACAATCGCCATTCAACTGCTGAATGAAATTGTTCAACGGTCGCCGGTAGGAAACCCGGAGCTGTGGGCCATCAACGCGACCGCGGTTCAATACAACAAAGCTGTTGGGGAATGGAACGAATCTCTTTATGCCGATCCTGCTAACCTGACCAAAACCGGAAGGCTCAGGAAGAAAGTCCGTGTTAATGACAGCATGGATATCATGCGGCCGGCTGAGTATCGCGCAGGAACCTTCAGGGCATCGCATTTTGTCAGCATCGGCGAGCCTAATCATTCCGTCCCGACCGAACCGGATCCGCGCGGGACAATGACGTTTCTTAATGGCAAAAATATTATTGACCAGGCGCCAGCCTACTCGGTGATTTACATCCAGTCGAACCTGCCTTACTCCGTGCCTCTGGAGAATGGACACTCAACACAGGCGCCGACAGGCGTCTATGCCGTCTCGTTTAATGGTGTGATTCAGGCCTACAAATGACCCTTACAGAAATCAGAAACGCTGTCATTTCCCGAATGGCGGCACAGACCGCTATTGCCTCTGATGCGGTGGATTATCCCAATGGTCCGGTATTTGACCCCAGCAACCGCGATATCTGGGCCCGCCTCACCAACATTGCAGGGCAGGCAGGCGCAACCGAGATCGGGAATGGGCCGGTCGTGCACAGGACAGGTTTACTCATCATTCAGCTGTTTGTTCCGGTCGGTTCCGGGACGTTGCTTATCTCCCGGACCGCCGATCAGCTAACGGAGCTATTTGAGTTCAAGGACGACGGAAAGCTGAGTTATTTCGCAGTTTCTGCTGTGCCGGCAGGCGAGACCGATGGCTGGTTACAGCTCAATCTTCAAATTCCTTATCGCGCTCTGTAGCGCACAAAAAACAGGAGGCTCCTGTGAGCTCAGGTGCAAAAGTAGTAGCCGCGTTTATTCGCGAGACAACGCCAGGAATCACGCCGACGGCAGGGGCGTGGAACCTGCTACGTCGTTCTTCATTTGGTCTGAAACCAACGCAGAACACCAATGATAATGACGAAATCGCTGGTGACCGCATGGCGCAGGGCGTTTCACGCGGCACAGTGGATGTCGGCGGAGATGTCGGCACGCGGTTTCGCTGGAATCAGCATGATGATTTTCTGGCGAGCTGCTTTGGTGCGGAATGGGTGGATAACGTTCTGACCATGGGCAATGGCCGCATCACGTTCTCAGTGGCTTCCTATGCCGAAGATGTGGGTATCGCCCAAATCGCCCGCGGCTGTCAGGTGGCAACCCTGCAGATCGAAATCCCGAATGATGGTGACATCACTGCTACGGTCACGTTTGCTGGTCTAGACTGGGAGACGAAAGGTGACGATACCAGCTTCTTTAGCGCGCCGGTCGATAATGCCGGAGCGTTGCGCTATTCGTTCAAAGAGGTAACAGCCCTCAACCTGAATGGTGTAGCTGGGGGTAATGGTTTCTGTGTCGATACCTTCAACATCCAGTTCGACAACAATATGCAGACCCAGCGTTGCATCGGTACCGGTTCGGCGTTCGCCGGCGCGAATATTCCGACAACCTTTACGCCGTCCGGGCAGATCACGCTTTCTTGGTCAAAAGCTGCGTGGGAGCTCTATAAGAAAACGTTCACCGGCGAAACGGTACCGTTTAGCTTTACGCTGGAGAATGCTGAAGGCGCATATACCTTCTATTTCCCGGAAGTGCAGATTTCCGGTGACTGGCCGGATGCGGGGAGCACTGACATTGTTCAGGTTCAGCTGGATATCACCGCGGCCAATACTCCGCCAACTATCACCCGCGTCCCCAAAGTGCCGGCGACGGCAATCAGTGTTGCGCCAGCCACTTCAACTGGGGCCGTGGGATCTACTGTGACGTTAACCGCCACGCTTACGCCAGCTGATTCAACTGATACCGTCCAGTGGACGTCATCGGATCCGACTATCGCCAGCGTGGTTTCTACCGGGCAGAAAACAGCGAAAGTCACGCGTAACGCAGCCGGTACGGCAACCATCACCGGTAAGGCCCGCACCTTTACGGCAACGTCTGAAATCACCGTTACCGCGCCTTAATTTACCTGGCCCGTTCTGCAGTCATCGCGGATCGGGCTTTTTTGGGAGTCTTTATGCTGATTATTTCTTCTCAAATTGATTTGAACGGAGAACGCTGGTTTTTCCCTTACAAAAAGCCAGCAGGAAGTAAAAAGAAATTCACGCCGGAAGACGAGGCGCTGTTTAAACTCCGTCTGCTGGTGGCCAGTAGCGAGAATTCACAATACCGCTCACGCAACGCGCTGGTGCGGCGCCATATCGACAAAATGGACGCAAGTTACCAGGTCGGTACGGATGCTTTCGATCTCGCCAGTGTGGGCGAGATTGACTCGGTTGATGATCTTCTCATCGACAATTGCGCGCGCTTTCTTCTGAAAGACTGGGAAGGCGTGGGGGAGCTGGTGGATGGTACGGAGACGGCCGTAGCGTATACACCGGAGCGTGGTGTTGCGTTACTGAAGCAAAACCCCTCTCTGTACTGGCTTATTCTGGCTGAGGCGGCAAACATTGCTCAGGGTAAGGAGCAGCAGACTCAGGAAACCGTAAAAAAGCCATAGAGGCCCAAAAGTGGCTAAAGGAATTCGCCGGCGAACAGGGTGACAAAGCAAAGTGGCGCAGGGAGAAACTAAATCTCCCGCCCATTCCAGAGCCCGAAATCGATGCAGTCACTGGGGAGATCCTCAACGCTTACGCTATGATATCGCGCGGCAGGAAGTATGCCGGAATGGCCGGAGTGCCACTCCCCCTATCCCTGAATGATATCGAGCTTTACCTGGCATCGCGCACCATCCTGATCGACCGCATTGAGTTTGACGCAGCGATACTGGCTCTCGATGATGCCTGGAGGGCTGAGTGGGCCGAAGAGCAGAAAAGACAGGCAAAAGTGAAGTAGTCATATCATTGTCTACATCTATTCCTGTGCTAACCTGTGTGCAAATGTTAATGATGGGGATAGGGATGTGGAACTAATCATAATTTGTGCAATTATTGGGTGCATACCAGCGGCGATAGCGAGCAGTAAAGGGCGCTCGTTTTTTGCTTGGTGGTTATACGGAGCGCTTCTCTTCATCGTAGCTCTAATTCACTCACTGGTAATCAAGAAGGACATTCGCGCCATGGAACAGAGCCAGCTTGATAGTGGGCTGGTTAAATGTCCATATTGTGCAGAAATGATTAAGCCTGAAGCCATAAAGTGTAAGCACTGCGGTAGTGATGTTAAAGAAGCGATAGAAGTTGCTAGGCTCAAAAATTTTAAGCCGAGCGACATCCCATTTGATGCATTTTTCATCAGAAAAAAGGTAGGCTTTGATGTTAATGAAGAGGCGGTAACTAACTTGGTATCACGCTTGAAACAAGCTAATCCTGAATTAGGCCCCGAGAGCATCAAAGAAAAGTATATTATGCAAATTAATGAGTTGGTAAATCAGCTACCTAGTGGAATTCGTGATGAATTCATACGAACTTATAATGCAAAGCTTTGATAACTGAGCCCACTATTTTGTGGGTTTTTATTGCTGCCCCCATAACATGAACCTCGCTCCGGCGGGGTTTTTTATTGCCCGGAGATCGCCAAATGACAGAACAAACTTCCCGCTTGGCCATTGTTATAGATAGCTCTGGGGCAGAAAAACAGGCTGACAGCCTTGCAGTTGCGCTTGATAAGATGACTCAGTCTGGTGATAAAGCCGTAACCAGCATGTTCAAAGTGACAAAAGCGACTGACGAGGAAAAAGACGCGCTCAATAAATTGCGAGCAGTCATTGATCCGGTTGGTGCTGCTATTGATACCGTTGGCCGCCGCTTTACTGAGCTGAAAAAATACTTCGACAAGGGGCTAATTGACGAGGAAGAGTTTCGCTCTCTCTCCAAAATGCTGAATGATACGACCGATGAGTTAAGCGGCGTTGCACAAGCTCAACGAGAAGCAGAAAAGGCCAGCAAATTAGCTGCTGCTCAGCAGGAGGCGCAGGCTGATGCATTCCAAAGAATGCTCGATAAAATCGACCCTCTGGCAGCTGCGCTTCGCAATCTTGAACAACAGCAAAGTGAACTCAACACGGCCTTTAAATCGGGGGCAATTAATACTTCTCAATATGATGCCTACAGCAAAAAACTGCAGGATACTCGCCGAGAAGTAACCGGCGAAGCACAAGCCGAGCGCGAAGCTGCAAAAGCACATGATGAACAGGTAAATGCACTGCGTCGTCTTGAGGCACAAATAGATCCCGTAGGTGAAGCATTCCGCCGCCTGAACGAGCAACAGCGCCAGCTTGATACAGCCAAAACATCCGGGATGCTGTCGCCCCTGGCTTACGATCGCCTCAACAGCAAACTTGCAGAATCCCGCGATGCCCTGGAGAAAACCCAGGCGCAATTGGGTAAAACAGGCCAGTCTGCAGCTCAGACTGCCAATGCTATGCGCATGATCCCTGCTCAAATGACAGATATTATTGTCGGCTTATCTACAGGTCAGTCGCCATTCATGGTGCTCATGCAGCAGGGCGGGCAGTTGAAAGATATGTTCGGCGGTATTGGTCCCGCGATTAAAGGTGTTGGCGGATATGTGCTGGGGTTGATTAACCCTGTCACTCTGGCTGCCGCGGCTGTTGGTGCTCTTGGTCTGGCCTATTACAAAGGCTCACAGGAGCAGGACGAGTTCTACAAGTCGCTAACCCTTGGCGGTAATCTGGTTGGTAAAACCTCCGGGCAACTGGCAGATATGGCTGCCCGTGTATCGGTCGCAGCTAACACCACAACCGGTGCAGCAGCTTCAACGCTGAATCAGTTGGTGTCATCCGGTAAAGTAGCTGGCGATTCTCTGGAGCGCGTGACAACCGCCATTGTTAAGATCAGCGATGCGACGGGTATTGCTACAGAAAAGCTGGTGAGCGACTTCAACGATATTGCTGCTGATCCAGTAGCGGCTATAACCAAACTTAACGACCAGTACCACTTTCTGACACTGGCAACCTACAACCAGATTAAAGCGCTACAGGATGAAGGTAATCAGCAGGATGCTGCACGGGTGGCTACTGATGCTTACGCCAATGCCATGCAGCAGCGTGCGAATGATATTCATCAGAATCTTGGTCTTCTTGAAAGTGCATGGGACTCGCTGGGTAAAACGGCCAAAGGCGCCTGGGATGCGATGCTCAACATTGGGCGTGAACAAACACTAACGGATAAACTTGCCACCTTAAACGAAAGTATTGCTGAAGCCCAAAAGGGGCAAAAAGATGGTGGGTTCTGGAACAGTTTTAGCGCGAGGTTTACCAACCTCCCGGAGATGATAAAACAGAGAGATTTGCTTGAATCAGTTGCCAATCTTCAGGGGGATGTAACCAAAGGACAGGCGAAGGCTAAGGAAGCCGAACAGCAAAGAATTAAAACGCAGCAGGAAGCAGATCGCGTTAACCAGCAATATCTGAGCAATGCGGATAAGCGCAATAAAGCTATTAAGCAGCAGAGCGAATTCCTGAAGGCAGGTGCAATTACTGCTGAGCAATACGCAAAAAACGTCTCACGTATTAACGAGCTGTACAAAGACCCGAAATCACCCAAGACGCCAAAGGGTAAAGCATATACCGAGGACGCAGCAACCCGGCTGCTTGATCAGATAAACCAGCAAACTGCTGCCATGCAGTCCCAGCTGGATGCCAGTGACAAGCTTAATAGCGCGACACAGGCTCGTATCAAGTTCGAGCAGCAGATTGCTGACCTCAAATCTAAGACGCAGCTCACCGCTGACCAGAAGTCGATCCTTTCCCGTTCAGATGAAATCCTCCAGGCGTATAAGCAGCAGGAGGCACTGCAAAACTCTGTTAAGACCCTGGACGACTACCGGAAGATGCAGGAACAGGTAAAGACGAAGGATGAGCGGACCAACGATCTGCTTAAAACTCGTCTTGAACTGCTTGAGAAGGCCAAAGCAACCGGGCAACTAAAACCCGGTGAATATGAAAAAACGCGGGCAGATATTTATCAAAACACCGATATGCAACTGCCCTCGACGGTTCGTAATGTTGTAGGAAACCTTACACCCACAGGAGGGCGACTCTCAGGAACTTTTGAGGGGATGCAGGGGCAAATCAACGAATATGGACAGGCTCAGCAAGAGCTCCAGCGCTGGCTGGCAGCTCAGGAGGAAGCTTATGCGAAGGCCGGTGAAATAACTGCAGAGGGTGAGGCTAGAATGACCTCTATTCGTCAGCGTGCAGCGGATGCAAATCAGGTCATAGAGGCTCAGAAAAACACCATCATATCTGCGGCCACGCAGTCCTTGTTTGATAGCACCGCTGAAATCATGCGAACGGGGTTTGGTGAGCAATCGGCAATCTACAAGGTCGCTTTTGCTGCGAGCAAGGCATTCGCTATCGCGGACTCAATGGTGAAAATCCAGCAGGCTATAGCAAGCGGTGCAGTTAGCGCGCCTTATCCGGCCAACATCATCGCTATGGCCTCAATCGCTGCGCAGACTGCCAGTATCGTCTCAAATATCCAGGCTGTTTCAGGTGTTGGCTTCGCCTCCGGCGGTTACACAGGCCCCGGTGGTAAGTATCAGCCAGCGGGTATTGTTCACAAAGGAGAGTACGTCTTCGACCAGGCGTCAACGAACCGGATCGGCGTGTCTCAGCTTGAGGCACTTCGAAATGGCCAACCGCTGGATGCGACTCTGGGGCGCACAGGGTTTGGTACTGGTGTCCAGAACGTTAACAGCGACAACAGCAGCAAGACCACCATCCATGCTCCCATTGAGCAGCATTTCCATACGCCGCCCGGTGTGACACCTGATCAGATGGCTCTCTCCATGGCTCAAACGCAGAAGCGGGCGACAACGGAAGCCCTGGATCAGGTTGCTGCGCAATTGTTGAGAGGAGATGGGAAAGTTGGTAAGGCAATGCGCAGTAAATATCCAGGCAGAGGGTTAGAGTGATGACTGATATCTACTACCCGCATGACAGTCTTCCGATGCCATTACAGGAAGGATACGGATTCCAGCCTGTTAGCCCGTTAAAACGAACCCAGTTAACCACCGGCCGCGCGCGGCAAAGGCGAGCTTATACGTCCACGCCGACGCAGGCCAGCATCACCTGGTTTATGGAAACCGATGCGCAGGGACTGGCGTTTGAGTCCTGGTTCCGTGATGCGTTATCTGACGGGGCTGCATGGTTCATGATGAAGCTGCAGACTCCGGCGGGCATTAAGTTTTACAAATGCCGCTTCACAGATATTTATCAGGGACCGGTGCTGGTGGCCCCGATTTACTGGAAGTACACGGCAACGCTTGAATTATGGGAGCGCCCCCTTGCTCCTGCCCCATGGGGTAATTACCCGGAATGGATCGTCGGCAGCTCACTGCTGGATATTGCGCTGAATAAGGAGTGGCCGAAGCATGACGCAGATTAAACGCCTCTACGCCAGCAGCGGGCCGGAGGTGATCATTGAAACGCTGCAGATCACCGTTGGCTCAGATATTCACTACCTGTGTCAGGGCTACGAGGATATTACGGCGACGACGGAGAACGGTGATACCGTAACGTTTTCAGCCTGTGCGATAGACATAGCGCTGCCGGCGCGCAATGCGGACGGCACGCAGGACCTCAAATTTGCCCTGTGCAATATCGATGGTGTTGTGTCCACGGCGATCCGCTATGCCCTGGCTAACAGATTGCCTGCATGGCTGACGTACCGGAGTTATATCTCTACGGATTTAGCAGCGCCTGCGGCAGTGCCGTATACGCTGAAAATCAAGTCGGGTTCCTGGACGGCGACAGAGGTTCAGATCACTGCGGGCTACATGAATATCCTCGATACCGCCTGGCCGCGTTTCCGCTACACGCTTCCTGTATTCCCCGGACTGCGTTATATCAGCTAAGGAATCCATCATGTTTATTCCTGATAAATACCGTTCAGTCACCTGGCTGAAGGGCGGGCGCGTATACCCGCAGCTCGACTGTTTCGGCATTGTGAACGAGATACGCCGCGATCTGAATTTACCCGTCTGGCCCGATTTTGCCGGGGTCACCAAAGACAACGGCGGCCTCGACCGGGAAGCGCGCCGGATGATGCTTACCCTTGAGCGCTGCGAACCCTGCGAAGGGGCCGGGGTGGCCTGTTATTCCGGGTCGACTGTCACCCACGTAGGGATCGTGGTCAGTATCGATGGTCTGTTGCATGTGGCGGAATGCAATCCGGGTACGAACGTCACCTTTCTGCCGTTGCCGCGGTTTAAGCGCCGATTTGTCAAAGTGGAGTTCTGGCAATGACCATTCGTTTTTATCCGTCCCGGCTTCCCGGAGAACCACTCGAAACGCATAAGCATGGTGTAACCAGTATTCGCAACTGGCTGGTGGCAAATGTTGAAGGCTACGAGGATCGGGATGTCCCACCGCTGACCGTTGAGGTTGAGGGGCAGTCAATTCCGCCAGGCGAATGGGCTATTTTCGTGATCCACCCTGATAGTGATGTCCGGCTTTATCCGGTGCCTTTCGGGCTTGAGACCGCGACAATTGCCTGGATAGGAGTGGGCATTGCCGTCGCATCTGCGGCTTATTCATTGTTCATGATGAGCAACATCGATACGGGCGGCTATACCTCATCCACAGGGCGGAGTCTCGACCTGAACCCGGCAAAGGCAAATACGGCAAAACTGGGTGATGCCATTCGTGAGGTGTTTGGCCGGGTGCGTATCTACCCTGATTATGTGGTGCAGCCGGTTACCCGGTTTGATGCCGCCGATCCTACGAAAATGCGCGTCCAGATGCTGCTGTGTCTCGGTGTCGGTGATCTGATTTATACCAATGGCGATATCCGGGTTGGCAGTACGCCAGCTTCAACGCTACCGGGATTCAGCA
>OKVT01000140.1_pt1 | contig 39575 bp, 43 predicted proteins | sample 1606951 | NCBI WGS metagenome assembly OKVT01 (sample SAMN03281019, study PRJEB24777) | human gut metagenome | isolation source: fecal sample PR141 from 1 month old male Chinese infant, vaginal delivered... | place: Singapore | collected 2005-11-08
GCGAGTTTCTGCTTGGCAAAAGAACCAACCGCCCGGCGCAGGGTTACTGGTTTGTGCCGGGAGGGCGCGTGCAGAAAGACGAAACGCTGGAAGCCGCATTTGAGCGGCTGACGATGGCGGAACTGGGTCTGCGTCTACCGATAACAGCAGGCCAGTTTTACGGTGTCTGGCAGCACTTTTATGACGATAACTTCTCCGGCACGGATTTCACCACGCACTATGTGGTGCTCGGTTTTCGCTTCAGAGTCGCGGAAGAAGAGCTGTTACTGCCGGATGAGCAGCATGTCGATTACCGCTGGCTGACGCCGGACGCGCTGCTCGCCAGTAACAATGTTCACGCTAACAGCCGAGCTTATTTTAATCATGATCCAAGTGCTGTTTTTGGTTTAGATAAAAAGGATGTCAAAAATGTCTGATGTACCGTTGATTGCTGTTGTAATGGCTGGTGGTACGGGTAGCCGTCTTTGGCCCCTCTCAAGAGAGCACTATCCGAAGCAATTTCTGCAATTATCAGGTGAGAATACTTTATTACAGTCAACTTTATTACGACTATCCCCGCTTTCTTGCGAAACTCCATTAGTAATAACTAACGAGCAGCATCGTTTTGTGGTCGCAGAACAATTGCGTCAAATAAACCAATTAAGCGATAACATTATTCTTGAACCATGTGGAAGAAATACTGCACCAGCTATAGCACTTTCAGCATTTACAGCCTTAAAGCGTAATGAACAACAAGATCCTATACTTTTAGTTCTTGCAGCTGACCATGTTATAAACAAAACAGATGTTTTTTGTAATGCTATTAAAAATTCCATTTCAATTGTTGAACAAGGAAATATTTTAACATTTGGTATTATTCCTGATTATGCAGAAACCGGTTACGGTTATATAGAAAAAGGGAGTATAGTTAAAGAATCACAACGTGGAGTTGGTAATACATTCTATCACGTGGAACAATTTGTTGAAAAACCTAATCGCTCAAGGGCTGAAGAGTATATCTCCTCAGGTAAATATCTCTGGAATAGTGGGATGTTTATGTTCAAAGCATCAGTATATTTAGAGGAGTTAAAAAAATACAGACCTGATATATACGATATATGTGAAAAAACAATTTCTTCGTCCTACCATGATCTTGATTTTATACGACTTTCGAAAGATGTTTTTCAAAATTGTCCATCGGAATCAATTGATTTTGCAGTAATGGAAAAAACAAAGCGTTGTATAGTCTATCCCGTTGATATTGGTTGGAACGATGTTGGATCTTGGCAATCATTGTGGGACGTTAGTGATAAAACCCCTACAGGGGACGTTTGCAAAGGTGATATCCTGACCTATAATACAAAAAATAATTATATTCATTCGGAGTCAGCCTTAGTAGCCGCTGTAGGTGTGGAAGATATTGTTATTGTTCAGACGAAAGATGCAATTCTAGTTTCAAAAAAATCCGAAGTTCAGGATGTTAAGAAAATTGTTCAAATGCTTAAAATGCAAGAACGTTCTGAATATCTATCACATCGCGAGGAGTTTCGGCCTTGGGGAAAGTTTGATGCTATAGAACAGGGAGATCGATATAAGGTCAAAAAGATTGTCGTTAAACCAGGGGAAGGGCTATCCTTACGTATGCATCATCATCGTTCAGAGCATTGGATTGTCCTTTCAGGTACAGCAAAAGTAACGTTAAATAACAAAACTTTCTTAGTTACTGCTAATGAATCCGTTTATATTCCTCTGGGTGCTACTTATAGCCTTGAAAATCCAGGTATAATTCCTCTCAATCTTATTGAAGTTAGTTCAGGAGATTATTTAGGTGAGGATGATATTGTTCGTCAAAAAGAACGTTACAAAATAGATGACTAATAAATGAAAAAATTAACCTGCTTTAAAGCCTACGATATTCGCGGGAAATTAGGCGAAGAATTGAATGAAGATATTGCCTGGCGCATTGGTCGCGCTTATGGCGAATTTCTCAAACCGAAAACCATTGTGTTAGGCGGTGATGTCCGCCTCACCAGCGAAACCTTAAAACTGGCGCTGGCGAAAGGTTTACAGGATGCGGGCGTCGATGTGCTGGATATTGGTATGTCCGGCACCGAAGAGATCTATTTCGCCACGTTCCATCTCGGCGTGGATGGCGGCATTGAAGTTACCGCCAGCCATAATCCGATGGATTACAACGGCATGAAGCTGGTGCGCGAAGGGGCTCGCCCGATCAGCGGCGATACCGGACTGCGCGATGTCCAGCGCCTGGCAGAAGCCAACGACTTTCCTCCCGTTGATGAAACCAAACGCGGTCGCTATCAGCAAATCAACCTGCGTGATGCATACGTTGATCACCTGTTCGGTTATATCAACGTCAAAAACCTCACGCCGCTCAAGCTGGTGATCAACTCCGGGAACGGCGCAGCGGGTCCGGTAGTTGACGCCATCGAAGCCCGCTTTAAAGCCCTCGGCGCACCCGTGGAATTGATCAAAGTGCACAACACGCCGGACGGAAATTTCCCCAACGGTATTCCTAACCCGCTGCTGCCGGAATGCCGCGACGACACCCGCAATGCGGTCATCAAACATGGCGCGGATATGGGCATTGCTTTTGATGGCGATTTTGACCGCTGTTTCCTGTTTGACGAAAAAGGGCAGTTTATCGAGGGCTACTACATTGTCGGCCTGCTGGCAGAAGCGTTCCTCGAAAAAAATCCCGGCGCGAAGATCATCCACGATCCGCGTCTAATTTGGAACACCGTTGATGTGGTGAGTGCCGCAGGTGGCACCCCGGTAATGTCGAAAACCGGACACGCCTTTATTAAAGAACGTATGCGCAAGGAAGACGCCATCTACGGTGGCGAAATGAGCGCCCACCATTACTTCCGTGATTTCGCTTACTGCGACAGCGGCATGATCCCGTGGCTGCTGGTAGCCGAACTGGTGTGTCTGAAAGGAAAAACGCTGGGCGAACTTGTGCGTGACCGGATGGCAGCTTTTCCAGCAAGTGGGGAAATTAATAGCACGTTGGAAGATCCATTATGTGCTATCGCACGGGTTGAAAGTTATTATGCAAATAAGGCAATTGAGATCGATCGTACAGATGGTATAAGTATGACTTTTAATGGATGGCGCTTTAACTTACGTTCTTCTAATACGGAACCCGTAGTCCGGTTAAACGTTGAATCTAGAGGAGATGTGGCCGCAACTAAAAAATATACATGCTTCATATTAGACTTATTAAATTATAAAAAGTCAATATCATCTTAACAAGTAAATGTGAGTTATTATGATAAAGTTGCTTTTTAGTTCATCTTTATTAAAGATGGGTGTTGTTTTATTAAATTTGCTTATTCCTGCAATAATAATACGATTCTATTCAGAGTATGATTTTGGAATTTATTCTTATTTACTAACATACGCAATCGTTATTTCTGTTTTACAAAACGGCATCACTGCAAGCTTCCGTAATCTGATATCAAATTTAGAAAAAAATGATTTGCTTGATTATTTATTATATTCAGTGAGGAAAATAACGTATCCATTCTTATTAATAATATTTTGTTTATTATTGGCTACGCTTTATGTAGTTGGGTTTGATACGTTATATGGTAAAATATGTTTTTTTATTGCTGTATCGTTAATAAATATATATTATCCAGTGGTTGCTTCATATTATGATGCTACAGGTAAAACGCTCAATTTTGTACTACTTGAAATAATATTTTTACTCGTATTCATTGCAGGCGTGGGCATTTTAATTTACTACAAAGTGAGTATTTACATTGTTTGCATTTTAACTGCTAACTACAGAGGGGTTTATGCAATATTATTAATAATGAAGAAGTGTGTTATTTTTAAACAAATAAGGCTTAAGAAAAAGGGGGGGTATAAAATTTTTTGTTCTGATGATATGATTTTTATTATAATTCAATTAATAAATGTTAGTAATACATTATTATTTATGAACATGTTTGCAAAATTTTACGGTGTAGTGGCGTTTGGGGTATTTTCAGTATATTACAGATTTGTTGCTTTTCCCCAACAAGTGATAAGCTTTTCCTCGTCGTTAATATGGATTAACTTTCGTCAAGTCCATGTTAATAACAGGGTTGCTGCCATGCAACTATTAAAGAGATTATTTTTTATTTTTACTCTATTGCTTATTATATGGGGAGGGTGCGTTCATTTTTTTATAGACAAAGTCGTATATCTTTATTCATCCAAACCTTTAGAATACCCAGGTGTGTTGTGTTTTCTAAATATTATGGTTTGCTTGATGTTGCTAAAAGACTTTTCAAGTATAATACTCAATGCATTAACTTTATATAAAGAACAAATGATAATGAATGCTTTACTTTGTTTACTAAACGTTATTTTTTTCTTTTTTTATAATGAAACGAATTTTGATACCATATATCTAATCTTCGTTTCACTGTTAACATTGATGTTTGTATTTGTAAATTTATCACTAATTAGAAGCAGGCTCTGAAGATGGTTATTAATATATTTTATATATGCACAGGCGAATATAAAAGGTTTTTTGATAAATTTTATTTATCTTGTGAGGATAAATTTATACCAGAGTTTGAAAAAAAATATTATGTGTTTACCGATTCTGATAGGATTTATTTTAGTAAATATCTGAATGTTGAAGTAATTAATGTTGAAAAAAATTGCTGGCCGCTTAATACGTTATTACGTTTTTCATATTTTTTGAAGGTTATTGATAAGTTACAAACTAACTCATATACTTTTTTCTTTAATGCAAATGCAGTTATTGTCAAAGAGATTCCTTTTAGTACATTTATGGAGAGTGATTTAATCGGTGTTATTCATCCAGGGTATAAGAATCGTATATCGATTCTTTACCCTTGGGAAAGAAGAAAAAATGCGACCTGCTATCTTGGGTATTTAAAGAAAGGTATTTATTATCAAGGTTGTTTCAATGGAGGTAAAACAGCGTCATTTAAGAGATTAATACAAATTTGTAATATGATGACAATGGCTGATTTGAAAAAAAACCTGATTGCTAAAGTACATGATGAGTCATATTTGAATTATTATTATTACTACAATAAGCCACTATTACTTTCTGAATTGTACTCATGGCCTGAAAAATATGGTGAAAATAAAGACGCCAAGATTATTATGCGTGATAAGGAAAGAGAAAGTTGGTATGGTAATATCAAGAAGTAATTATAGAAATATATGTTCATATACTTTTTTTATGGTGAATTTATTTATCTTAATTTTATCCGTAATCAATGAAGGTTTTTGTGAGATTGCCTATGTAATAATAAGTGTTTCTTCTGTTCTTTTTTGTGTAATCATAATCTGCCTTGAAAGGCAAGGGGGCTTTCTCAACCCAATGACTTTCTGTATTATATCTGTCTTTTTCTTTATCTTAATCAGACCTGTCTTTTTTTCGCAAAATATAACAGAGAATTTAAACGAAGTAATAACTGCTGGTTTAGAAATTGATGAGATATATGTTTTTTATTCGTTAGCTGTTGTAAACATTTCCTTGGCTTTTACTGTATTACTGTATTCAGTACAAAAAGGTACTGTTTCCAAGTTAGTAGGGCAGTTACCTGATTTGTTTTTTTATAATAAACAATTGTCAATGATTTTATTATGGGGGGGGGCTTTTCTCTGCTATTTTCTTAATTAAATCATACAAAAAATTTATTATATTAGGTCAGGTTTCAGTATTTGAGGCTGACGCATATGGACTACATGATGAGTTATTTTGGTTCACCCTTTCAAAATATTGTTATATATTGTCTTTGCTTTTTTCTAAAAATAAAAATTTCATACTATATTCTTTACTGATATTTATAACATCGATAGGTTACATTTTAGTGGGATTAAGAGGCTATACAATCGCATATGGTTTCTTATTGTTATTTTTTCTAGATATAAGATATAGGCTTAAGATCAAATGGTTGTTGTTAGTAGCTATATTGGTAACGACCATTTCTTCACTGATCCTTAACTATAGAATAGGTATAGAAGTAAATAGCGGATTATTAGGAATTATTTTTAATCCATTATTACAGCAAGGTGCTTCATTTGAAACCGTTTATGGTGCTTTGAAATACAATGAAAAAATATTAAGTTGCATATCTTACTATGATTATTTTTTTACAAATAAAGATATCGGTTCTTGTATTGACATCGCTCGTGGTGTTTATTTTAAAGAAGGAGGAAGTTTCGCATCAAGTTTTTACAGTGAGCTAATATATTTGGGGTGGATCATTGGAAGTGTTGCTTTATTACTATTTGCATTTTCTCTAGCTTTTGTTCAATCTTGTTATGAGAAAATAATAAAAAATTCAATGAATAATAAATTGGCATATACATATCGTTTGATCATTTTTTTAGCGCTACCAAATCTTATATATTTTGCCCGCTCATCATTATTTGATTTTATTACTAAGGTTTGATTTATAGCTCTATTCATAGGTGGGCTAAGCATAGTCAGACATATTGCTTTAAATATAAAAAAATGTCATTGAGAATATTAGATATGATTTCAGTAATAATGGCTGTACACCGATATGATAAATATGTTGATATTTCAATTGATAGTATCTTAAATCAGACATACTCTGACTTTGAGTTAATAATAATTGCAAATGGAGGGGATTGTTTCGAGATAGCAAAACAGCTGAAGCATTATACAGAGCTGGATAACAGAGTTAAAATTTATACATTAGAAATAGGGCAGTTATCGTTTGCATTAAATTACGCAGTAACTAAGTGTAAATACTCTATTATTGCCAGAATGGATTCCGACGATGTTTCACTGCCGTTACGTCTAGAAAAACAATATATGTATATGTTGCAGAATGATTTAGAAATGGTGGGGACTGGGATCAGACTTATCAATGAAAACGGTGAGTTTATTAAAGAATTAAAATATCCAAATCATAATAAGATAAATAAGATACTTCCTTTTAAAAATTGTTTTGCGCATCCTACTTTGATGTTCAAGAAAGATGTTATACTAAAGCAGCGAGGTTATTGTGGTGGTTTTAATTCAGAAGATTATGATCTATGGCTCAGAATCTTAAATGAATGTCCGAATATACGCTGGGATAATCTAAGTGAGTGTTTGCTAAATTATCGAATTCATAACAAATCTACGCAAAAATCAGCACTCGCATATTATGAATGTGCTAGTTATTCTCTGCGAGAATTCTTAAAAAAAAGAACTATTACGAATTTTCTTTCTTGCCTCTATCATTTTTGTAAAGCACTAATAAAATAAAGGTTGACGCTATGTATAGTTGTTTGTCTGGTGGATTAGGTAATCAAATGTTTCAGTATGCTGCGGCATATATCTTACAGAGAAAGCTTAAACAAAGATCATTAGTTTTAGACGATAGCTATTTTTTAGATTGCTCAAATCGTGATACACGTAGAAGATTTGAATTGAATCAATTTAACATATGTTATGATCGTCTGACTACAAGTAAGGAAAAAAAAGAGATATCCATAATACGACATGTAAATAGATATCGTTTGCCCTTATTTGTTACAAATTCTATATTTGGAGTTCTACTAAAAAAAAACTATTTGCCTGAAGCAAAATTTTATGAATTTTTGAACAACTGTAAATTACAGGTTAAAAATGGTTATTGTCTATTTTCTTATTTCCAGGATGCTACATTGATAGATAGTCATCGTGATATGATTCTCCCATTATTCCAGATTAATGAAGATTTGCTCAATTTATGTAATGACTTGCATATTTACAAAAAAGTGATATGTGAGAATGCTAACACAACTTCACTACATATCAGGCGTGGAGACTACATCACCAACCCTCACGCCTCTAAATTTCATGGGGTGTTGCCCATGGATTACTATGAAAAGGCTATTCGTTATATTGAGGATGTTCAAGGAGAACAGGTGATTATCGTATTTTCAGATGATGTGAAATGGGCTGAGAATACATTTGCTAATCAACCTAATTATTACGTTGTTAATAATTCTGAATGCGAGTACAGTGCGATTGATATGTTTTTAATGTCAAAGTGTAAAAACAATATAATAGCCAATAGTACATATAGTTGGTGGGGGGCATGGTTAAATACTTTCGAAGATAAAATAGTTGTTTCCCCTCGTAAGTGGTTTGCTGGAAATAATAAATCTAAGTTGACCATGGATAGTTGGATTAATCTTTGATTATGCTGTGTGTTTTTTTTAAAATATGATATCCATTCATAATTTGTAATTTTGATATATTATTTTTAGACTAAAATGTCAATCTGCAACATTCCGTAGTAATCCCTGACAGGAGTAAACAATGTCAAAGCAACAGATCGGCGTAGTCGGTATGGCAGTGATGGGGCGTAACCTTGCGCTCAACATCGAAAGCCGTGGTTATACCGTCTCTATTTTCAACCGCTCCCGTGAGAAAACGGAAGAAGTAATTGCCGAAAACCCGGGCAAGAAACTGGTTCCTTACTATACGGTGAAAGAGTTTGTTGAATCTCTGGAAACGCCTCGTCGCATCCTGTTAATGGTGAAAGCAGGTGCAGGCACGGATGCTGCTATTGATTCCCTCAAGCCATACCTCGATAAAGGTGACATCATCATTGATGGCGGTAACACCTTCTTCCAGGACACCATTCGTCGTAACCGTGAGCTTTCTGCCGAAGGCTTTAACTTCATTGGTACCGGTGTTTCCGGTGGTGAAGAGGGCGCGCTGAAAGGTCCTTCCATTATGCCTGGTGGCCAGAAAGAAGCCTATGAACTGGTTGCTCCGATCCTGACCAAAATCGCCGCAGTAGCTGAAGACGGTGAGCCATGCGTTACCTATATTGGTGCCGATGGCGCAGGTCACTATGTGAAGATGGTTCACAACGGTATTGAATACGGTGATATGCAGCTGATTGCTGAAGCCTATTCTCTGCTTAAAGGTGGCCTGAATCTCTCTAACGAAGAACTGGCACAGACCTTTACCGAGTGGAATAACGGTGAACTGAGCAGCTACCTGATCGACATCACCAAAGATATCTTCACCAAAAAAGATGAAGACGGTAACTACCTGGTTGATGTGATTCTGGATGAAGCAGCAAACAAAGGTACCGGTAAATGGACCAGCCAGAGCGCGCTGGATCTCGGCGAACCGCTGTCGCTGATTACCGAGTCTGTGTTTGCACGTTATATCTCGTCTCTGAAAGATCAGCGCGTTGCCGCGTCTAAAGTTCTCTCTGGCCCGCAAGCACAGCCAGCAGGCGACAAGGCTGAGTTCATCGAAAAAGTTCGCCGTGCGCTGTATCTTGGCAAAATCGTTTCTTACGCTCAGGGCTTCTCTCAGCTGCGTGCTGCGTCTGAAGAATACAACTGGGCTCTGAACTACGGCGAAATCGCGAAGATTTTCCGTGCTGGCTGCATCATCCGTGCGCAGTTCCTGCAGAAAATCACCGATGCTTATGCCGAAAATCCGCAGATCGCTAACCTGCTGCTGGCTCCGTACTTCAAGCAAATTGCCGATGACTACCAGCAGGCGCTGCGTGATGTCGTCGCATATGCAGTACAGAACGGTATCCCGGTTCCGACCTTCGCCGCTGCGGTTGCCTATTACGATAGCTACCGTGCCGCTGTTCTGCCTGCGAACCTGATCCAGGCACAGCGTGACTATTTCGGTGCGCATACTTATAAGCGCATTGATAAAGAAGGTGTGTTCCATACTGAATGGCTGGATTAATCTGATTTAACCAACAATAAAATTGAGGCCCGGCGTATATTGCACCGGGCTTTTTTTTGCCAATTATCTTATAGACTAAATTTCACTGCTTAATATTAACTTAATAAATATCAGCTATTCTTATAAAGAAAATCTGAATTGTTTTTCGTTGCGTTGACCATCGAACAACGTAGCGTTAAAACTTTTAGCTCTTATCAGGATGCTAAAAACATCATGATTCACAGTTAAGTTAATTCTGAGAGCATGAAATGAAAATCACCATTTCCGGTACTGGCTATGTAGGCTTGTCAAACGGGCTTCTAATCGCACAAAATCATGAGGTTGTGGCATTAGATATTTTACCGTCACGCGTTGCTATGCTGAATGATCGGATATCTCCTATTGTTGATAAGGAAATTCAGCAGTTTTTGCAATCAGATGAAATACACTTTAATGCCACATTAGATAAAAATGAAGCCTACCGGGATGCTGATTATGTCATCATCGCCACTCCAACCGACTATGATCCTAAAACTAATTATTTCAATACATCCAGTGTAGAATCAGTAATTAAAGACGTAGTTGAGATAAACCCTTATGCGGTTATGGTCATCAAATCAACGGTTCCCGTTGGTTTTACCGCAGCGATGCATAAGAAATATCGTACTGAAAATATTATATTCTCCCCGGAATTTCTCCGTGAGGGTAAAGCCCTTTACGATAATCTCCATCCTTCACGTATTGTCATCGGTGAGCGTTCAGAACGCGCAGAACGTTTTGCTGCGCTGTTACAGGAAGGCGCGATTAAGCAAAATATCCCGACCCTGTTTACCGACTCCACTGAAGCAGAAGCGATTAAACTTTTTGCAAACACCTACCTGGCGATGCGCGTGGCGTACTTTAACGAACTGGATAGCTACGCAGAAAGTTTAGGTCTGAATACTCGCCAGATTATCGAAGGCGTTTGTCTCGATCCGCGTATTGGCAACCATTACAACAACCCGTCGTTTGGTTATGGTGGTTATTGCTTGCCGAAAGATACCAAGCAGTTACTGGCGAACTATCAGTCTGTGCCGAATAACCTGATCTCGGCAATTGTCGATGCAAACCGCACGCGTAAGGATTTTATTGCCGATGCCATTTTGTCACGCAAACCGCAAGTGGTGGGTATTTATCGTCTGATTATGAAGAGCGGTTCAGATAACTTCCGTGCGTCTTCTATTCAGGGGATTATGAAGCGTATCAAGGCGAAAGGCGTTGAAGTGATCATCTACGAGCCAGTGATGAAAGAAGACTCATTCTTCAACTCTCGCCTGGAACGTGATCTCGCCACCTTCAAACAACAAGCCGACGTCATTATTTCCAACCGTATGGCAGAAGAGCTTAGGGATGTGGCAGATAAGGTCTACACCCGCGATCTCTTTGGCAGCGACTAACATCTTGTTATCAGGGCTATTTACGCCCTGATTGTCTTTTGTTACTTACGCAACAATTCATTATTTTTATCACTTATCCTATAGCATTCACGGGGATTATCGCTAAACTATGCGGACTTGGAAATTTCCGTCAGTTAGGGTAATGATGAGAGTAGAAAATAATAATGTTTCTGGGCAAAACCATGACCCGGAACAGATTGATTTGATTGATTTACTAGTGCAGTTGTGGCGTGGCAAGATGACAATCATCATTTCCGTCATTGTAGCTATTGTCCTGGCTATTGGTTATTTGGCAGTAGCGAAGGAGAAATGGACGTCAACAGCAATTATCACTCAGCCCGACGTGGGGCAAATTGCTGGCTATAACAATGCCATGAATGTTATATATGGTCAGGCTGCACCGAAAGTATCGGATTTGCAGGAGACGTTAATTGGTCGCTTCAGTTCTGCCTTCTCTGCATTAGCAGAAACGCTGGATAATCAGGAAGAGCCAGAGAAACTTACCATCGAACCTTCTGTTAAGAACCAGCAATTACCATTGACTGTTTCTTATGTTGGGCAAACTGCAGAGGGCGCACAAATGAAGTTGGCCCAATACATTCAGCAAGTTGATGATAAAGTGAATCAAGAGCTAGAAAAGGATCTCAAAGACAACATTGCTCTGGGACGGAAAAACTTGCAGGACTCTTTAAGAACGCAGGAAGTAGTCGCGCAGGAGCAGAAAGATCTGCGTATCCGTCAGATTCAGGAAGCGTTGCAGTATGCGAATCAGGCGCAGGTGACAAAACCGCAGATTCAACAGACTGGCGAAGATATCACACAAGATACGTTGTTCCTTTTGGGGAGCGAAGCGCTGGAGTCGATGATTAAGCACGAGGCGACTCGTCCGTTGGTGTTCTCATCAAACTACTATCAGACTCGTCAAAACCTGCTGGATATCGACAATCTTGACGTTGATAAACTTGATATTCATGCTTACCTCTATGTGATGAAACCGACGTTACCTATTCGTCGCGATAGTCCGAAAAAGGCAATCACCTTGATTCTGGCAGTGCTGCTGGGCGGCATGGTTGGCGCGGGGATTGTGTTGGGGCGTAATGCTCTACGCAACTACAACGCGAAATAATCTTTGCAGCTTTAAAGAAAACGGGCAGGGTGGTGACACCTTGCCCGTTTTTTTTGCCGGATGCGACAACAACATCGCATCCGCTTACCCCGCAACTCACTGATGCCGTTTACGCAGGTTCTCAATTACCGTCGTTAAATCCAGATCCTGATCCTGCAACAGCACCAGCAGGTGATACATCAAATCAGATGCCTCGTTGGTCAGCTCAAAGCGGTCATGTACTGTCGCTGCCAGTGCGGTTTCCACCCCTTCTTCGCCCACTTTCTGCGCAATGCGTTTGGTGCCGCTGGCATACAGTTTGGCGGTGTAAGAAGTTTCCGGGTCGGCAGATTTGCGTTCGGCGAGCAGTTGTTCCAGTTGATAAAGGAACAGCCACTGGTGAGTGGTGTCGCCGAAGCAGCTGCTGGTGCCTTTGTGGCAGGTCGGGCCGATGGGATTCGCCAGCAACAGTAACGTGTCGTTGTCGCAGTCCGGCGTAATATTTACTACGTTGAGGAAATTGCCCGACGTTTCGCCTTTGGTCCACAGTCGCTGTTTAGTGCGCGAGAAGAAGGTGACTTTGCCGCTTTCGATGGTTTTGTCTAAGGCTTCCGGGTTCATGTAGCCCAGCATTAGCACTTCGCCGGATACCGCGTGTTGCACAATCACCGGCATCAGTCCGTCGGTTTTTTCCCAGTCCAGTTCGCGGCGTTGTTGTTCTGTTAACATATCCTGATCTCCACGCCCTGTGTTGCCAGGTACGCTTTTAATTCACCAATATTGATTATTTGTTTGTGGAATACGGAAGCTGCCAGCGCGCCGTCAACGTCGGCATCACGGAAGGCTTCGAGGAAGTGTTCCATGGTGCCCGCGCCACCGGAGGCAATCAGCGGGACGTGGCAAACTTCACGCACTTTTTTCAGCTGCTCGAGGTCGTAACCGTTACGCACGCCGTCCTGATTCATCATGTTGAGGACGATTTCTCCGGCACCGCGTTTTTGCACTTCCTGTACCCAGTCGAGCGTTTCCCACTGAGTGACGCGGGTGCGGCTTTCGTCGCCGGTATATTGATTCACATGATATTTACCGGTTTCAGCGTCGTACCAGGTATCAATGCCGACCACAATGCATTGCACGCCAAAGCGATCCGCCAGGCGAGTAATTAACGTCGGGTCCGCCAGCGCAGGGGAGTTGATGGAAATTTTATCCGCGCCAAAGGAAAGAATTTTCGCGGCATCTTCCAGAGACTTAATCCCACCCGCCACGCAGAATGGAATGTCGATCACTTCCGCTACGCGAGATACCCAGCTTTTATCTACCACACGGCCATCGCTGGAAGCGGTGATATCGTAGAACACCAGTTCGTCTGCACCTTCTTCGGCGTAACGTTTTGCCAGCGGCACGATATCGCCAATGATTTCATGGTTGCGAAACTGTACGCCTTTCACCACCTGACCATCACGAACGTCGAGACACGGGATTATGCGTTTTGCCAGCATGCGATGGCCTCCTTCACGGTGAATTTACCTTCCAGTAATGCACGACCAACTATTACGCCGCGCACGCCAGTTCCACGCAGGGCAGCGACATCATCAATGTCGCCAATACCGCCGGAGGACTGAAACGCCACCTGCGGATATCTGGCGCACACTTCTTCATATAAAGAGACGTTAGAGCCTGCCAGCGTGCCGTCGCGCGAGATATCGGTACACAGCACATGTTTCAGGCCGACGGGCAGATAGGTTTCCACCAGTTGTTCCAGCGACACACCCGAATTCTCTTGCCAGCCGCTGACCGCCACCTGCTTGTTGCCTTGCTCGTCAATACGGACATCCAGCGCCAGCACTAAGGCATCGGCACCGAAGCGTTCAAACCAGCCTTTCACCATATCTGGTGATTTCACCGCGGTGGAACCGACCACCACGCGCGCAACGCCTGCTTCCAGTAACGCCGCCACGTCTTCTTCGCTACGCACGCCGCCGCCAACCTGCACCGGAACGTTAACGCCCGCCACCAGGGTTTTAATCAGCGGGATTTGACGTTTAGCCGGATCTTTTGCCCCGGTCAGATCCACCAGGTGCAGCACTTCGGCACCCTGCGCGGCGTAATCCTGTAAGCGCGGCAGCGGGTCGTTACCGTAATCGCGCTGTTTGCCGTAATCACCCTGATGGAGACGCACCACAGTGCCGTCGATTAAATCTAATGCCGGAATAATCATCACATCTCCAGGAAGTTTTTCAGCAGCTTAGCGCCAGCGGCACCAGAACGCTCCGGGTGGAACTGCACGCCGTAGAAGTTATCTTTTTGTACCGCCGCGGTAAACGGTTCGCCGTAATTACACTGGGCGATGGTCCACGGATTGACCGGCATTGCGTAACTGTGAACAAAGTAAAAGTACGCGCCGTCTTCAATCCCCTGAAACAGGCGGTTGCCTGCCTGCGGGTAAACGCGGTTCCAGCCCATATGCGGCAGTGGCAGACCAAAGTCGGTCATTTTCGGCACGTCTTCGTCGATGATGCCCAGCAAGTCGACGCCGTTGCTCTCTTCGCTGCGCCGCCCCAGCAATTGCATCCCTAAGCAGATGCCCAGCACCGGTTGGGTACAGGCTTTGATGAGATCAAACAGCTCGCGCTCACGCACCTGATCCATCGCTGCTTGCGCAGTGCCAACGCCGGGTAAAAACAGTTTATCGGCCAGCAACACGACGTCCGGGTCACGGCTGACTTTGGGTTCATAACCGTGACGCGCAATGGCAGATTTCACCGAGTTCAAATTGGCGCAGCCAGTATCAAGGATCACCACGTTCATTACAGCACTCCTTTCGACGAGGGCAGAGTATCGCCTTCCACGCGGATGGCCTGGCGTAGGGTGCGACCAAAGGCTTTGAACAGGCTCTCTACACGGTGGTGATCGTTTTTACCTTTGGTTTTCAGGTGCAGCGTCACGCCCATGGTGTAAGAGAGCGAACGGAAGAAGTGCTCGATCATTTCAGTGCTGAGATCGCCCACGCGCTGGTAGGTAAACTCGGCTTTATATTCCAGGTGCGGGCGACCAGAGATATCCAGCGCGCAGCGGGCAAGGCATTCGTCCATCGGTAGCACAAAACCAAAGCGGCAAATACCGCGTTTGTCGCCAAGGGCAATTTTTAACGCTTCACCCAGCGCCAGGCCGGTATCTTCGACGGTGTGGTGATCGTCGATATAGAGGTCGCCTTTGACGTTGATTTCCATACGGAAGCCGCCGTGAGTAGCGATCTGATCCAGCATGTGATCAAAGAAGCCAACACCGGTGTTAATCTTGCTGCCACCTTCGCGATCTAGCCACACCTGAACGTCAATCTGCGTCTCTTTGGTGTTGCGCACTACATGGGCGTAACGGTCTCGTTTAGTGAGTTGCTCACCAATCATCGGCCAGTTCAGGGTTTCGCGGTCGTAGCGTAAACCATTAATACCCATGTTTTCCGCCAGTTGAATATCGGTCGCGCGATCGCCAATCACATAACTGTTGGCACGGTCCATCGCTTGCTCAGCGAGATAACGCTCTACCAGTTTTACTTTCGGCTTACGGCAGTCGCACTCATCGGCGGGCAGGTGCGGACAAATCAGCACTTCATCAAACTGTACGCCTTGCGAGGTGAAGATCTGCATCATCAGGTTGTGCGGGCCTTCGAAATCCGCCTGCGGGAAACTTTGTGTTCCCAGACCATCCTGATTAGTGATCATCACCAGCTTGTAGCCCGCTTTTTGCAGCTTCAGCAGTTCCGGGATCACGCCCGGTTCAAAGGCGAGTTTGTCAAAACGGTCCACCTGAAAATCACTCGGCGGTTCGCTAATCAGGGTTCCATCGCGATCGATAAAAAGATACTTCTGACTCATCAAACTTGCTCCGCACGTAAGGCGTCAATGACGCGCTGGCTTTCTTCACGGGTTCCGACGGTAATTCGCAGGCAGCCGCTTAAAGAGGGTTGTTTATTCTGATCACGTAAGATAATGCCCTGATCCCACAAAGATTTAAACACTGCGCTGGAGGCTTTAAAGCGCGCCAGAATGTAGTTGGTTTCAGAGTCGAAAACCTGCTCCACGCAGGAGATTTCTTTCAATGCGGCAATCAGATATTCACGTTCTGCAATAATTTGCGCCACCCGCTCACGCATGGCGACGATCCCCTGCGGGCTTAACGCCTGGGCCGCAATGTCGGCAACCGGCGTCGAGAGCGGGTAGGGGGCGATCACTTTCATTAACAGGTTGATGACCTCTTCGTTTGCCAGCGTAAATCCGCAACGAAGCCCCGCCAGAGCAAAAGCTTTCGACAGTGTGCGCAAAATAGCCAGGTGCGGATATTCCGCCAGCCAGCCAGCCAGCGATGCCTGTGGACAAAACTCTATATAGGCTTCATCGGCAACCACAATCGCCTTACCGCGCGTTAACTCCAGCAGGGTGCGTAAATCCTGCGGGTTGATCAGTTGCCCGGTCGGGTTGTTGGGGCTGCAAACATAGACCACTTTTACGCCGTCCAGCTTGTCGGAAATGCCCTGTAAGTCCAGTTGCCAGTTGTCCAGCGTCGGCACTGTGCGGCACTCGACGCCAATCGTTTCGGCGCTGACGCTGTACATGCCGTACGTTGGCGGGCAGTAGAGGATGGCGTCTTTACCCGGTTCGCAAAAAGCGCGAATCAGCAGTTCAATACCTTCGTCCGCGCCACGGCTGACCAGCACCTGCTCCGGTTTTACGCCTGCATATTGCGCGTAATTTTCAATCACCGCTTTCGGCTGGCATTCCGGGTAGCGGTTGAGCGTTTGCTGAGTAAGCTGAAACTCCACGGCAGTGGGGTATTCGTTGGCGTTCAGCCAGACATCGCCGTTACCGCCCAGACGACGCGCTGACTGATACGGCGTCAGGTTGCGGACGTTTTCACGCGCTAAATCGGTAATAGTCACGGTGCTCATGCTTGCTCCTTAAGGGCGTTAACACGCAAAGTAACGGCATTTTTATGGGCGGTCAGGCGCTCGGCGGAGGCCAGTGTTTCAATGGTCGAAGCCAGCGCGGAAAAGCCTTCTTTCGAGAGTTCCTGCACGGTCATGCGCTTCTGGAAATCTGCCAGCCCGAGGCTGGAACAGGTGGCGGTGTAACCGTAAGTCGGTAGAACATGGTTAGTGCCGGAGGCATAGTCGCCTGCCGATTCCGGTGACCAGTCACCAAGAAATACCGAACCGGCGCTGGTGATGCCATCGACCAGTTCGCGGGCGTTGCGGGTCTGAATGATCAGGTGCTCCGGGCCGTACTGGTTGGAAATCTCTACGCACTGCGCTAAATCTTTAGTCACGATCAGGCGGCTGGCGCTCAGTGCCTGACGTGCGGTTTCGGCACGCGGCAGTTCTGCCAGCTGGCGTTCGACAGCTTCGGCAACGCGACGCGCCATATCAGCATCGGGCGTCAGTAAAATCACCTGAGAGTCCGGGCCGTGTTCAGCCTGAGAAAGCAAATCAGAAGCCACGAAATCTGGCGTAGCGCCGCTGTCGGCAATCACCAGCACTTCCGACGGGCCTGCGGGCATATCGATCGCCGCACCGTCCAGACGCTGGCTTACCTGGCGTTTTGCCTCGGTGACAAAGGCGTTGCCTGGCCCGAAGATTTTGTCCACTTTTGGCACAGATTCAGTACCAAACGCCAGTGCGGCAATGGCCTGTGCGCCGCCGACGTTAAACACGTCCTGTACACCGCACAGCTGCGCCGCATAAAGGATCTCATCGGCAATCGGCGGCGGTGAGCACAGCACCACTTTTTTACAGCCCGCAATACGCGCCGGAGTTGCCAGCATTAATACCGTTGAGAAGAGCGGGGCGGAGCCGCCAGGAATATACAAACCTACCGAAGCCACCGGGCGCGTGACTTGCTGACAACGTACGCCTGGCTGAGTTTCTACATCTACCGGCGGCAGTTTTTGCGCAGTGTGGAAGGTTTCAATATTCTTTACTGCCACCGCCATCGCCTGTTTTAGCTCGTCGCTCAGGCGTTCGCTGGCGGCGGCTATTTCCTCAGCAGACACCTTCAGTGCGGTGACCGTTGCTTTATCAAACTTCGCGCTGTATTCCCGCAGGGCGTCATCACCGCGTGCTTTCACGCTATCGAGAATATCGTTAACCGTGCGGGTAATGCTTTCAGAAGCGGAGATCGCCGGGCGCATTAACAGCTGGCGTTGTTGCTTTGCAGTACAGCTATTCCAGTCAATGATTGTGTTAAAGCTCATGGCGATCACTCCATCATCTTCTCAATCGGCAGGACCAGGATTGAACTGGCACCCAGCGCTTTCAGTTTTTCCATTGTTTCCCAGAACAGGGTTTCACTGCTGACCATGTGCATCGCTACGCGTTGTTGGTCACCCGCCAGCGGCAGAATGGTTGGGCGTTCGGCACCTGGCAGCAGGGCGATGACTTCATCCAGACGTTCGGTCGGTGCGTGCATCATGATGTATTTTGATTCGCGCGCCTGGATCACACCCTGAATACGGGTCAGCAGTTTGTCGATCAGCTGCTGTTTGGATTCTTCCATTTCACCATCGCGCTGGATAAGGCAGGCTTTCGAGCGGTAGATAACTTCGACTTCGCGCAGGCCGTTTGCTTCCAGCGTGGCACCGGTGGAAACCAGATCGCAAATCGCATCCGCCAGTCCGGCACGCGGGGCGACTTCAACAGAACCGTTCAGTAAGCAGGATTTAAAAGAGATGCCTTTCTGGTCGAGATAACGCTTGAGCAGGTGAGGATAAGAGGTGGCGATACGTTTACCGTTTAAGGAGAGCGGGCCGTCCCAGGCTTCATCAACCGGCGTTGCCAGCGAAAGACGGCAGCCGCCGAAATCCAGACGACGCAGGGTAAAGTAGCGTGGATCTTCACCCTGGGCGCGGCGGTTAAGCAGCTCTTCTTCCAGCACGTTTTCGCCGATAATCCCAAGGTCTACCACGCCATCCATTACCAGACCGGGAATGTCGTCGTCACGCACGCGCAGAATATCAATCGGCATGTTTTCTGCCATCGCGATCAGGCGCTGGGTGTGAAGATTGATTTTAATGCCACAGCGCGCCAGCAATTCGCGTGAGTCATCACTTAAACGGCCGGATTTCTGCATAGCTATGCGTAAACGAGTGTTGTCTGTCATTTTCTTATTCCTCTTTAAACCTGTCTGAACCGTTATCAACCGCGCAATAAAAAAGCCCCCGGAAGGTGATCTTCCGGGGGCTTTCTCATGCGTTCATGCACCACTGGAAGATCTGAATGTCTTCCAGCACACATCGCCTGAAAGACTAGTCAGGATGATGGTGATGATGGTGGTGTTTAAATTGAACGCGTGTCATAAAAGTCTCTGTGAATGTTTATTCAACTGATGTCTTTTAACCTAAACCACTTTCACGTTAGAAAGCAAGGGCTTTTTTATATATTTTATGGCAATGGATTTGTTTAATGAATGAGCGGGGAAAGGAGGGGCCTGGAGTGACTACGTTAGAAAAGTAATCGTGAAAATATGTCTTTAAAACCCTCAAGAACATTATGTTCTGTAACTAAAGTGGGCTTTGTTCCTGCCGGATGCGGCGTGAATGCCTTATCAGGTCTACAAATGTTGCCTAAATTCAATATATTGATGTTTTTGTAGGACTGATAAGCGGAGCGCATCAGGCAATGGTATATTTGCTAACAGTTTCGATTTCATTCATAGAATGAATTGTCAGTTTTGATACGCTAGCGTAGCCTTATAGATCTAAGGTGTATCAGGAGATAACGGATGAAAAAGGTCGCAATTGTCGGGTTAGGGTGGTTAGGCATGCCGCTGGCGATGTCACTTTCAGCGCGAGGCTGGCAAGTCACCGGGAGTAAAACCACACAAGATGGTGTCGAAGCGGCCCGAATGAGTGGCATTGATAGCTATCTGCTTCGCATGGAGCCTGAGTTAGTTTGCGATTCTGACGATCTGGATGCCCTGATGGATGCCGACGCGCTGGTCATTACGCTTCCGGCACGTCGTAGCGGCCCCGGCGATGAGTTCTATTTACAAGCGGTACAAGAGTTAGTGGATAGCGCGCTGGCCCATCGTATTCCCCGAATTATTTTTACCAGCTCAACGTCTGTCTATGGCGACGCGCAAGGCACGGTGAAAGAAACCACCCCGCGTAATCCGGTAACCAACAGTGGACGAGTATTAGAAGAACTCGAAGACTGGCTGCACAATTTACCCGGTACTTCGGTCGATATTCTGCGTCTTGCGGGGCTGGTCGGACCGGGGCGTCATCCCGGACGCTTCTTTGCCGGAAAAACCGCGCCTGATGGTGAACATGGTGTTAATTTAGTCCATTTAGAAGATGTTATTGGCGCTATCACCCTGTTGTTACAGGCACCTAAAGGCGGACACATCTATAATATATGTGCGCCAGCTCACCCTGCGCGTAATGTTTTCTATCCGCAGATGGCCCGTTTACTGGGGCTGGAGCCTCCGCAGTTCAGAAATAGTCTGGACAGCGGCAAAGGTAAGATTATTGATGGCAGTCGGATTTGTAATGAACTGGGATTTGAATACCAGTATCCCGATCCGCTGGTAATGCCGCTGGAGTAAACGATCACGCCAGCAGGACGCCGCATGCACTGCAAGGGGGCGTGTATGAAACCACTGCTGGATGTGTTGATGATCCTCGATGCCTTAGAAAAAGAGGGCAGTTTTGCGGCGGCGTCGGCCAAACTCTACAAGACGCCGTCCGCTCTGAGTTACACCGTTCACAAGCTGGAAAGCGACCTTAATATTCAATTGCTTGATCGTAGCGGACACCGCGCTAAATTCACCCGCACCGGAAAAATGTTATTAGAGAAAGGGAGGGAAGTTCTGCATACCGTGCGAGAACTGGAAAAGCAGGCGATCAAACTGCATGAAGGCTGGGAAAACGAGCTGGTGATTGGCGTGGACGACACCTTCCCTTTTTCTCTGCTTGCGCCACTCATTGAAGCTTTTTATCAACATCATAGCGTGACGCGCCTGAAGTTTATCAATGGCGTACTCGGTGGTTCCTGGGATGCCCTGACTCAGGGGCGAGCGGATATTATTGTTGGCGCGATGCATGAGCCACCATCTTCCAGTGAGTTTGGTTTCTCGCGGTTGGGCGATCTTGAACAAGTCTTTGCGGTCGCGCCCCATCATCCGTTAGCCCAGGAAGAAGAACCGTTAAACCGTCGTATCATTAAGCAATATAGGGCGATTGTGGTAGGGGATACTGCGCAGGCCGGCGCTTCTACGGCCTCGCAACTTCTCGACGAACAAGAAGCCATTACCGTTTTCGATTTTAAAACCAAGCTGGAGCTGCAAATTAGCGGCCTCGGCTGCGGCTATTTACCCCGTTATCTGGCGCAACGTTTTCTCGATAGTGGTGCGTTAATCGAGAAGAAAGTGGTCGCCCAAACTCTCTTTGAACCTGTCTGGATTGGCTGGAACGAACAGACCGCAGGACTTGCCAGCGCCTGGTGGCGAGACGAGATTTTAGCAAATAGTGCGATCGCCGGTGTTTATGCAAAATCTGATGACGGAAAATCAGCCATTTAAAGAAAAATTATTATGACAAGCCTCTCATTCTCTTGTCATTTCCCCCCCATTTAGGCACAATGCGCCGCTGTCAAAAAATGACTAAAAACCGACGTTTCATCAGCGTCGGTTATTTTTTGCTTCAAACCAATCATTCATACCAAGAGGCCGGGCTTCGTACCGGATAGATATTTACTAAAAATCGACAGTTGTTGTCGCTGAGGAATCCAAAAAAATGGGGCAATTTTTTGCTTACGCGACGGTTATCACCGTAAAGGAGAATGACCATGTCGCATAACGTTACTCCAAACACCTCTCGCGTGGAATTGCGTAAAACGCTTACGTTAGTTCCGGTTGTAATGATGGGTCTTGCCTATATGCAGCCGATGACGCTGTTTGATACTTTTGGTATCGTTTCAGGCCTCACGGATGGTCATGTGCCGACAGCCTATGCGTTCGCATTGATTGCGATCCTGTTTACGGCTCTGAGCTACGGGAAGCTGGTCCGCCGCTATCCTTCTGCTGGCTCTGCATACACTTACGCCCAGAAATCCATTAGCCCGACTGTCGGCTTTATGGTGGGTTGGTCTTCTCTGCTCGACTATCTGTTCGCGCCGATGATCAACATTCTGCTGGCGAAAATCTATTTTGAAGCTCTGGTGCCTTCCATTCCATCGTGGATGTTTGTGGTGGCGCTGGTGGCCTTTATGACCGCCTTTAACCTGCGTAGTCTGAAATCCGTAGCGAACTTCAACACTGTAATCGTCGTGTTGCAGGTAGTGCTGATCGCGGTGATCCTGGGCATGGTTGTTTATGGCGTATTTGAAGGTGAAGGCGCGGGTACGCTGGCGAGCACTCGTCCGTTCTGGTCTGGCGATGCGCATGTTATCCCGATGATTACCGGGGCGACAATCCTGTGCTTCTCCTTTACCGGCTTTGACGGCATCAGCAACCTGTCGGAAGAAACCAAAGATGCAGAGCGCGTGATCCCGCGTGCGATTTTCCTGACCGCGCTGATTGGCGGCATGATCTTCATCTTTGCAACTTACTTCCTGCAGCTGTACTTCCCGGATATCTCTCGCTTTAAAGATCCGGATGCGTCACAGCCTGAAATCATGCTGTACGTTGCGGGTAAAGCGTTCCAGGTTGGCGCGCTGATCTTCTCCACCATTACCGTACTGGCGTCCGGTATGGCGGCGCACGCAGGCGTAGCGCGTCTGATGTACGTAATGGGTCGTGACGGCGTGTTCCCGAAAAGCTTCTTCGGTTATGTACACCCGAAATGGCGTACTCCGGCGATGAATATCATCCTGGTTGGCGCGATTGCCCTGCTGGCAATCAACTTTGACCTGGTAATGGCAACGGCGCTGATTAACTTTGGTGCGTTGGTGGCGTTCACCTTCGTTAACCTGTCGGTCATCTCGCAGTTCTGGATCCGTGAGAAGCGTAACAAGACGCTGAAAGATCACTTCCAGTATCTGTTCCTGCCGATGTGTGGTGCGCTGACCGTTGGTGCGCTGTGGGTTAACCTGGAAGAAAGCTCAATGGTTCTGGGTCTGATCTGGGCTGCTATCGGTCTGATTTACCTGGCATGCGTAACCAAGAGCTTCCGTAACCCGGTTCCGCAGTACGAAGACGTAGCATAATCATCTTTTCTAATAATCAACCGGAGTCGAATGAATATTTGGCTCCGGTTTTTTTATTCTTTTTTATCGAAATCCTCATTAATAACCATTTGTTCTAATTTAGAGAATTTGGTTATTGGTCTGCATTCCACCAGTCATGAATAATTTCCTTATTAACATTCATCTGGTTAATTAATTTATGTTTTCAATGATATTAAGCGGGCTAATTTGTGGTGCTCTGCTGGGATTTGTCATGCAGCGTGGGCGTTTTTGCCTGACAGGTGGTTTTCGCGATATGTATGTCGCGAAAAATAATCGCATGTTTTACGCCTTGCTGATTGCAATTTCGGTACAAAGCGTGGGGGTTTTTGCGTTAATTCAGGCGGGCCTACTGACTTACGAAGCCGGGGCGTTCCCGTGGCTTGGTACTGTTATAGGTGGGTATCTTTTCGGGCTGGGAATTGTTCTGGCGGGTGGATGTGCCACCGGGACCTGGTATCGCGCGGGTGAGGGATTGATCGGCAGTTGGATCGCGCTTTTCACTTATATGGTGATGAGTGCGGTGATGCGTTCTCCACACGCCAGTGGTTTAAATCAAACCTTGCAGCACTACACTACTGAACATAACTCTATTGCTGATACTTTTAATTTGTCTGTGTGGCCGTTGGTTGCCGTTTTGCTGGTGATAACGCTCTGGGTGGTGATGAAAGAGTTGAAGAAGCCAAAACTCAAAGTCGCGACCTTACCGCCGCGCCGAACCGGGATCGCTCATATTCTGTTTGAAAAACGCTGGCATCCCTTTGTCACAGCTGTACTCATCGGTTTGATTGCGCTTTTAGCCTGGCCCCTGAGTGAAGCAACCGGACGTATGTTTGGGTTAGGCATCACTTCCCCAACGGCCAATATTCTGCAATTTCTGGTCGCGGGTGACGTGAAATACATTAACTGGGGCGTTTTCCTGGTGTTAGGGATCTTCGTGGGGTCATTTATTGCCGCCAAAGCGAGCCGTGAGTTCCGCGTTCGCGCTGCTGATGCACAAACAACATTACGTAGCGGGTTAGGTGGTGTACTGATGGGCTTCGGTGCCAGCATTGCAGGTGGTTGCTCTATCGGTAATGGACTGGTCATGACTGCAATGATGACCTGGCAGGGCTGGATTGGCCTTGTATTTATGATTCTCGGAGTCTGGACTGCGTCCTGGCTTGTGTATGTTCGACCGCAGCGTAAGGCGCGACTGGCAACTGCTGCGGCAAATTAAGTAAGGTGTAAAGATGGCGATTAAAAAGCTGGATGTGGTGACGCAGGTCTGTCCGTTTCCACTCATAGAAGCAAAAGCAGCACTGGCAGAAATGGCCAGCGGCGATGAGTTGGTAATTGAGTTTGATTGCACCCAGGCAACTGAAGCAATCCCACAGTGGGCGGCAGAAGAAGGACATGCCATCACCGATTATCAGCAGATTGGCGATGCAGCGTGGAGCATCACCGTTCAAAAAGCCTGACTCAACATTGTCCTCCGCCGTACCAGCGGCGGAGGCTTCACATTAGACAATCTCTTGCGCGTACTGCCAAAGCGCTTTTAACAGCGCCACTTTCTCTTTGTCATCGGCATACTGTTGTGCCAGCATCTGCAATTCATCAGCGTAGCCCTGCAAAAACTCTGGCGTGAAGACCTGGCGGCGGTGCTCAAGCCAGCGTTGCTGCTCGGCATAATCCAGCGTCCCCGGGAAGTTGCGCGCTCGATAATTGAACAACAGTTTTTCAATTCGTTTATCAACAAAAGTGATATCCAGTGCCGGTAAATTACGCGGCTCGGTTTCCAGCACAATTTTCATTGCTGCACGATCGGCGTCACTGAAAAAGCCATTATAAAGCTGTGCATCCACGTTATCTGAAGGCGTAAACGGTTCGGCTTCCGCGAATATCGCCACCACTTTTTCACGCACTTGCGGATTTTCACGCAGAATTTTTAGGTTATCGAGGCAATGCTGACGATTAATTCCCAGTCGGTCGGCATCTTCCGGGCGTAGCGTATTCGCCTGGGCCAGTACCGGACATTTATTGATATGCACCAGCTTAACCGGAACGGCGGCGTTATCGCCAAGATCGGTTTTTGCGGTATATAAACGCTCGCGCAATGTGTCGCTATCCAGTTCCAGTAATGGCGAAATGTCTCCTGCCAAATCCACCATAATTACGGCATTGCGATTTTCAGGATGCCACGCCAGCGGTGCCACCCAGCTGGTATTGCCACGCCATGCCCCAAACATTCCGGAAACGTGAACCAGGGGTTTCATCTGCGGAACATCAATCAACGCCATCAGTTTGTGTTTATTACGATGGGTAAAGAGATAATCAAACAGGCGTGGCTGACGCGTTTTTACCAGTTTCGCCATCGCAATAGTGGCGTACACATCAGCCATCGCATCGTGGGCGTTGCTATGTTCAATACCATTCGCTTTGGTTAAATGCTCAAGGCGAAAGCTCGGTAGACCGTCATCATTTTCAGGCCAGTTTATTCCTTCCGGGCGCAGGGCATAACAGGCACGCATAACATCCAGTAAATCCCAGCGCGAGTTATCATGCTGCCAGCTCCAGGCGTAAGGATCGTAGAAATTACGATAAAAAACGTTGCGTGTGACTTCATCGTCGAAACGCACATTGTTGTAGCCCAGAATACAGGTCTTCGGTACGGTAAAAAGCGAGTGAATACGGGCGGCAAACGCGGCTTCGTTTTCTCCTTTCGCCCGTGCTTCCTGCGGGGTAATACCGGTAATTAATACTGCTCCAGGCTGGGGTAAATAGTCATCCGCGGGCTTGCAGTAAAAGACTTCGGGTTCGCCGATGACATTGAATTCGTTATCAGTGCGAATGGCTGCGAACTGTGCAGGGCGATCTAACGCGGGGTGCGTTCCAAAGGTTTCGTAATCGTGAAAGAGGAAGGTAGGTTGTTTATCTGTGCCTGTCATTGTCTAGCATTGTCCACTGTAGTTAATTAACTGTCTGTTATAACTCGAAAAACAACCCTTTTTTAACCTGAGTATGTCTACGAACGTCAAATATAGTTGTTTACTGTGCGCTGTTGTCCATGTGATATTGTGTACCAGATGTGTACCAAACTATTAATTCTGAGCGTACCAAATATTATTTATGGCTATAAGCGACACAAAACTGCGTACTATTTATGGTAAACCATATTCGGGCCCACAAGAAGTGGCTGATGCCGATGGCCTCAGCGTACGAATTTCACCGAAGGGGGTCATCCAGTTCCAGTACCGCTATCGCTGGCATGGCAAGCCTAATCGACTTGGGCTTGGTCGATACCCATCCCTGTCTTTGAAGGATGCCAGACAGATCACTGCTGACTTGCGAAAGCTCTATTTCTCAGGAACGGATCCACGCACTTATTTTGAAGAGAAGGTGGAGAACTCCATGACGGTCGCCCAGTGTCTCGACTACTGGTTCGACAACTACGTCTCTACAACTCTCAGAGAAAAGACCCAGGCACTTTACCGATCAACGGTTATGAAGCGCATGCATGACGCCTTTCCTAATCGTCCGGCATCTTCTATCACGGTTAAGCAATGGGTTGACCTGCTTACCGAAGAAGAAAGAGATAATCCACGCCGAGCAAGGCAGGTGCTAAGTCAACTAAGATCAGCAATAAGTTGGTGCATGCGGCGTCAGTTGATAGATAGTTGCGCAATTATGAGCATCCAACCAAGGGACTTCGGCTCCCGCGCTGAGGTAGGGGATCGGGTACTGTCGTATCACGAACTGGCTAAGATTTGGCTTGCTATTGAAAGAAGCCGTGCGTCTACGTCAAATAAGCTACTTCATCAGATGCTTATGCTGTGGGGGGCGAGGCTCTCAGAGCTTAGGCTGGCAAAAAAGACAGAATTTGACCTGCTGGAAAACGTATGGACCGTACCGAAAGAGCATAGCAAGATGGGTAATGTTATCCGCCGTCCAATCTTCGAACAAATTAAGCCTTTCCTCGAAAAGGCCATGACAACGTATAATGATGTTCTTTTCCCTGGAGAAGACATAAGCAAGCCGATCAGCATCGCTGCAGCCAACCGATTCGTAAATAGAATAAGGGGAGGGATGGATCTAGGTTACTGGCGAACACACGATTTCAGAAGAACGCTTGTTACACGTCTGTCCGAGATGAATGTCGAGCCTCATGTTACTGAGCGAATGCTCGGTCATGAACTTGGCGGGATAATGTCAGTATACAATAAACACGACTGGATAGAGGCTCAGCGCAAAGTGTATGAGCTTCACGCTGATAAATTGTTCTGGCACATCAGGAGCATTTCTGATTAACGCCACCGTTAAGAATCCACCCCTCAACAGCTTCACGAAGGTATGATTTGGGGTGGGTTCTGACTGGCTTCGGAAATCCGTGCCGTTTGGTATAGTTCCAGATTGTCTGACGTGATGAAACACCGAGCTTGTTCATCACTTCTTTCTCAGGAATCAGGCTGGTATCGGTCATCTTAATTCTCCAGGCAAAAATAAACCGCCATATAGCGGCTCTATCAGATATGAACAGGCCTCATCGAGTGTGAGGCTGTATGGCTCCATTATTTCACCTCTTGCTGTGACATTGTTGAAAAATGGATACCAGCTCGTTGCTGCCAGACGATCCAACCGAGAGTCATATCCCATGCCATGTATTCGTTATCGCCGTTTTTTGCTCTCCGACGATCTACTAAGTCACCGAAACGCTTTTCCATGAATAATTCATAAGCTTCGCGTTCATCTGGTTCTACTTCCAGCGATAGGAGTGCGATTTCATAAGCACGGCGCTCAATATCGTCTCGCACGTCAAGGCTGCTGATACGCTCTTTAATTTCTTTAATCAGTTCTTTGTCGGTAAAAGTGATCATTATGCTCCAGCCTCCGGTGCTTTTGGCATTATTGCCCAGTGAGTGATATTGACGTTTTCAAGGTCCCCGACCTGAAATGTCCACTGCCATTCTCCGGTTTCTTTTTGTTCCCAGGTGTACCAGAGAGAACGCCAGCCAATTAGCCAGCCTTCTCCGTTAGCATCGAATAACAAAACACTTTCATTTGCTGGTGGCAGTTCAGCTGACACTGGTATTACTTTGTTTTCCTGTGCTGCACATTTAGCTTCAAGCGCATCGAATTTACGCGCCAGGTATTCAGCATCTGTTTCATTTACTTTCAGATCTCGCGGTACACATCTCCCACGAAGAAACCCTTCCATTTCGAAAACATTCATGCGCATTTGCGTAACTCCGATAACTCGTTAAAACGTTCCATAAACATCCCGTAGGCATGGCCCGGTGCCTGTGGAATCACTTTGAACATCTCTGTTGCCGGGATACCTTCCAGTACAGGCCAGAAAGAGCCATCATCAAGCCCGAGATCGCGGCGTTCGGTTGCCAGCATAATGAGATCGGCATATTTCACTGGCGTGCTCATAACAGGAGGTAACCCGTATTTCTCACGTATTACGGCGTCTATTTTTTCTTCCATCCGTTTATAGTCAGGAAGAAGTCGTTTCAGTGGTGCGGGGATGTCCTGGCAATACGCTTCTGTTGCATCATGCATTAACGCTTCAAAAGCAAATTCCTGCGGCACCAGCTGGCTGCAAAGCACCGCATGTTGGGCGACACTGTAGAAGTGTGAAAGATGTCCTGCAAAGCGACAGATATTTGAAAGGGAAACCGCGATATCGTTAATAACGATGTCGTCTTTATTTATCCTGTCATAATAAAAATGCTTCCCGGAAAAAGTTTTAATAAATGACATTTTGTTCTCCACGTATATGCGCTGCACCGCGCTGAATTCGGGTAAAAGGAAGCCCTCACCGTCCGGCGATTATTGAGTCAATTACATTTCCATAAATGCCCCCGTAGGGGCGGTTAGTTTCTCCACAAAACAGAGAAGAACACCTGCGGTGGCAGCCGCCCGGATGGATTGGGTTATGAGCCCGTCGTCCGGTGATGCTCTTCTCTGTTTTGCAAAAAGGACGGTACCAGCCGGAAGCAAGGGTACAAGCTGGTACCGCCAAGACTACACACAGCATAAAGTTGTGGTGCCGGGTGCCTCCCGGTGCCTGGCGAAGGTTGCACACCAGGCGGGTGGGTATCCACAGAAGGTCGACTGTCAGCCTCAACCTTAACCCGCGTACGCTGAGCCGCATTCACCACAACGCTAAGGATTCTCTCTGGTTGAAAATACTTAGCTGTTATGTGCCTGTCTTTTCACCACTTCAGGCTCGGTGGTATCCTTTTAAGCCCGTATACATAAAAGGAAAATCAAATGACTTTTGATGAAAAAGAACTTGATAATGCAATTAATAAAATCATCGTAACGTCGCTCTTTTCCTGTCTCAGCGACACTCAGCAAAAACAGTTCTACGAATCGGCTTTCAACATGATCGAGCGTTGTTGTTTCTGCGATGCCGACGAGTTACCTGAAAAAATCAGGAAACAGTTGGCTGATGCTCTTCGAGTGCGACTTTACGCGGTGAATTTATTCGTGGCTGGGATGACGGACGTGGTGTGGATGCCGGGCGACAATTATTATCTTCACAGGGGGATGCAATAAGAAATATTGAGGGATTCGCAGATGGCGGGATCGGCATGTCTTTTGATGCAATCAGAGGGGCTTTTTACGATGCAGGAACACGATCAACGACAATGGCGAATAACACAACTGCTATAGGCAAAACCGATGACCTTGGATTCGACGCCTCTCGTGTCGTGCCAACAGCTAATGAAAACCGTCCACGTAACATCGCCTTTAATTATATTGTGAGGGCTGCATAATGAAACCTGTTTTTGATGAAAATGGGCTGGCTACAGTACCGGGTAATATGCGTTGTTTTTATTATGAGGCAGTTACGTATGAATATACTGGCTGGTCTGATGAATATATTAATACTGGCGTAAGTATGCCCGCCTGTTCCACTGGTATTGACCCGGGCGAATACATTCCGGGAAGAGTGGCAGTATTTACGGGTAAGGGATGGAGCCATGAAGAAGACCATCGCAATGAGACTGTTTACTCAACAGAAAATGGCGTAGCTGTTACAGTGGATTATATCGGTGCCATCAAAGACGGTTATGTCACGCTTTCACCGTTAACGCCATACGATAAATGGGATGGTGAGAAATGGGTGACGGATACCGAGGCACAGCATAGCGCCGCACTAGACGCGGCAGAAGTAAAGCGCCAGTCGCTGATTGATGCTGCAATGGCTTCCATCAGTCTGATTCAGCTGAAATTACAGGCCGGGCGGAAGCTGACGCAGGCAGAAACCACCCGGCTTAACGCTGTGCTGGATTACATTGACGCGGTGGCGGCAACAGATACCAGCACCGCGCCTGATGTCATCTGGCCTGCCCTTTATGAAGTATAAGATGAATTATTTTGGAATAAATTCAATGTGTTGCTTGTGGGTGGCTCGGAGTAGCACCATCTCTAATATGTTTATCATATTATTATTGTGAGATGGTGCCATAGGTGGTTTTCTCTTGTTAATTTATTGTAAAGTTTTCCACTGGTGCTTTTTCAGGGTAAACACCTAAATATACATATAATAATGATAATATTATTGAGATAAATATGCTTGCCATATAGCAAATAAAGACATCTTTTTTTGAAATACACTTATAAAATGTCGGCATTAAAATTAACGGAGCCATGTATCTTGCTTGAATAAGTGGTGAAATAGAAAAAGCAATGGTAATTAAAAAATAACAAAATGATATTCTGACATCACTTTTATAATTTGAACGTATTGCTTTAATTGAAAGAAGGAATGTACTCAATATAGTAACTCCCGTGATTGTATAGCACATAAATGTAATGTTTAATGTGGACTTATCAGTAATCAATGGGTTGCGTGATGAGAAATTTGTTACATTCCCAAATATACGAAGAATATAACTTGAACTATTATATTCATTGGCTATATCAATTACTCTCTGGAACAGAAAAAAGTCATTTGCATAGTTAGGCAAAACATCCGATATTAAAGATGCGATGAGAGTTGCTATTATAATCAGTAGTATTGGTGCTTTATATATTATCTTTTGTTTTAAGATAATTGAAGTGGCAATTAAAATTATCCCAAAGCCATCTCTAACTAATAGGATGATTAAAGACAGCAGGATTGTTTTTGTCAGGCTTGCCTCAGAGTAAACTGCATATACCCATATGCAAAAAAGAAATGTCACCATTATATCTTTGGATGGTAACGGTATATTAATGAAAAATAGAGGTGACAAAACCAAAAACACAAAACAAAATCTACGGTCTTCGTGATGTTTGAAAAAAGCATAGATAATCATTGCTGTGTTCGCGATACAGAAAGAATATAACCCTATGCTATAGAGCACTTTGTTTATAAAGAGAAATAAAACAGATGTTTTATGCTGGGAATAAATATCGCTGAGTGAAAATGTGGTATCATATTTTGCAGTATTAAATAGATGATATGTGTCTGGAATAATCCAGTTGTCCCCCAGGAATGTTATACCGGATATGGCTATTATAGTGACAATAACAGAAATGAAAATTGAGATGTATATTTTGAATATAGTATTGTATGTCATGGCAATCCCTCAAAATGCATAGGAAATATATGTATTGAGAGATGACGAGTGTTTTAATTGGTAATATATATCATTTGCTAATGAAATAAATACCAATGAAAAGCAAAATGTGTTAAATGCTGCGATGCTGCGATACATACAAACCTCAATATCTAGCGTTAAAGGAAGCTTATTATTATGCCTTAATTTTTTTTGTAAGGGAAGATATAAATACTATGCTATTTAGTGAGGAGTATTGAACGTTTTCTATTCAAAGAGGATTAGCATTATATTATTGGGGCGTATCTATAAGGTATGTCGATGCATTAATTTAATTACCGAATTATGTCATTTAGTTCAGAACTGGATAGTATTGCGTCAATAAATGGTATTTGAGACTGATGATTTCACTCGCTCTATTATTGTTTGGTTGTCTTATAAACGGTGTACGTTACACGGTTTATTGGAGGGGAGTCAATAGTGCGGATATTGAATGATCTCCAGCCGTTATCGATTTTACTATGTTTCAGTAGAACGCTTAGACAAAACTGAGGCACACAAGACTTTGCACTGGATTACAAGGCTTTGTGTCATTCGATAGCTAAGGTGGTTCACTCCACCTTTTCATCAAGCCAGTCCGCCCACCACTGCATCATTTCTCTGCGCTTAATGTAGCGGATGCCTCACTTTCACATAGTGATGGTTCATTACTGCTTTGTAGAATGGATAGAGAACTGAGGAGAAAAAGATATCCCAAAACCCCAAAATCTCATCTTTAGGATTTGCAGAAAGGGAGGCGTGAACAGATACCTGCGCATGAAGACGGAACTAGTCCAGATGTGATATTTGTGGTGATCGCATACATCATCAACGATGCTCGTTATGGTGAGTTTGATGACTACCCGCTGAAGTGAAAATAGTGTTGCGTACCAAATTGCGTACCAAACTAAAATCACAAATCATGAAACCCTTGTTCATGGCGGTTCTCAGGGGTATTGCGCGTAATCGTGAAACAAAAAGGTAGATTGTTGCTTACCGTCATTCATCATTAGGTTAAATCCGTTATTTCTGCTGTCTGCCAGAGTATCAAATATCACCGTGCTAATCAGCTTTAGCGCGACAATTTGGCAGCGAGTGGCAACAGATCATGTCAGATAAAAATGAGGTAGTAGTCACATTTTCTTGCACTTTATTCCAGCCAGTTCATAAGTATTTCCGTAAAAAGAACAGCTATTTGAAACACCTGAGGGTTTGCTGTTGAAACGCCGTCTTATTATTGCTGCTTCTTTGTTCGTTTTTAATTTATCGTCTGGTTTTGCGGCGGAAAACATTCCTTTTTCACCTCAGCCTCCAGAGATTCATGCCGAGTCCTGGGTATTGATGGATTACACCACCGGTCAGATTCTCACCGCGGGTAATGAGCATCAACAGCGCAATCCCGCCAGCCTGACAAAGCTGATGACGGGCTATGTCGTGGATCGCGCTATCGATAGTCATCGCATTACGCCAGACGATATTGTCACCGTGGGGCGTGATGCGTGGGCGAAAGATAATCCGGTGTTTGTCGGTTCTTCACTGATGTTTTTGAAAGAGGGCGATCGCGTATCGGTACGTGATTTAAGCCGAGGTTTAATTGTGGATTCCGGAAATGACGCGTGTGTTGCTCTGGCTGACTATATTGCCGGTGGGCAACGGCAGTTTGTTGAAATGATGAACAACTATGCCGAGAAGCTGCATCTCAAGGATACGCATTTTGAAACAGTGCATGGTCTGGATGCACCTGGCCAGCATAGCTCGGCTTATGATTTAGCCGTGCTTTCTCGCGCTATCATCCACGGCGAGCCCGAGTTTTATCATATGTACAGTGAGAAAAGCCTCACCTGGAACGGTATCACCCAGCAAAACCGTAACGGGTTATTGTGGGATAAGACCATGAATGTTGACGGCCTGAAAACGGGCCATACTTCTGGTGCCGGGTTTAATCTTATTGCTTCGGCTGTAGACGGGCAGCGTCGCCTCATTGCAGTGGTAATGGGTGCTGACAGCGCAAAAGGTCGTGAGGAAGAGGCAAAAAAATTACTGCGTTGGGGGCAACAAAACTTTACTACGGTGCAAATTTTGCACCGTAGGAAAAAGGTCGGTACGGAACGCATCTGGTATGGTGATAAAGAAAATATCGCCCTGGGAACGGAACAAGAGTTCTGGATGGTGCTACCGAAAGCCGAAATTCCACATATCAAAGCCAAATATACCCTTAATGGTAAAGAGCTCACCGCGCCAATTAGCGCCCATCAGCGGGTAGGGGAAATTGAACTTTACGACCGTGATAAACAGGTGGCGCACTGGCCGCTGGTTACCCTGGAATCTGTCGGGGAAGGCAGCATGTTTTCTCGCCTGAGTGATTATTTCCACCATAAGGCCTGACCTTTCTTTTGCAGCAGACTGGCAGGAGTGCGAGTCTGCTCGCATAATCAACACTCATTCCTTGTGGTTTTAATATTGCAACTATACTGTATATAAAAACAGTAATAATGGAGGCGTCATGAACTACGAGATTAAGCAGGAAGATAAACGTACCGTTGCAGGTTTCCATCTCGTTGGCCCGTGGGAACAGACGGTAAAGAAAGGTTTTGAGCAGTTGATGATGTGGGTAGATAGCAAAAATATTGTGCCGAAGGAGTGGGTTGCTGTCTATTACGACAATCCGGATGAAACACCCGCCGAAAAATTACGCTGCGACACCGTCGTGACGGTACCGAATAACTTTACGCTCCCCGAAAACAGTGAGGGCGTCATTCTGACAGAAATTTCAGGTGGTCAATATGCGGTGGCGGTGGCTCGTGTAGTCGGTGATGATTTTGCTAAACCCTGGTATCAGTTCTTTAATAGCCTCTTGCAGGACAGTGCTTATGAAATGTTACCAAAGCCCTGCTTCGAGGTTTACTTGAACAATGGCGCGGAAGATGGGTACTGGGATATCGAAATGTATGTTGCGGTGCAGCCAAAACATCACTAATTCATCTCAGGGCGGTGTGTTGACGCGAAGACCACTCTTTTTTTGAAAGCGAAAAGAGTAAGATGCGCCTTTCAATTTTTTCGCTCCTGCCGGGAAATTACACTGTTCCCGGTTTGTCCGTCGGATAATTCAGAGGCGCGCCTTCTGGCCGACAGATGAGTTATGAGCGCTTTTAATCTTCATTACGGAGTTTCTGCGTGCGTGCCGATAAGTCATTAAGCCCGTTTGAAATCCGGGTATACCGCCATTACCGCATTGTGCATGGTACTCGGGTCGCGCTGGCATTCCTGCTCACTTTTCTCATTATCCGCCTGTTTACTATCCCGGAAAGCACCTGGCCGCTGGTCACCATGGTGGTGATTATGGGGCCAATCTCGTTCTGGGGGAACGTTGTCCCTCGCGCATTCGAACGTATTGGCGGTACGGTGTTGGGGTCGATTTTAGGTCTTATCGCTCTGCAACTGGAGTTAATCTCGTTACCGCTGATGTTAGTCTGGTGCGCGGCGGCTATGTTTCTTTGCGGTTGGCTGGCGCTGGGCAAGAAACCGTATCAAGGTTTATTGATTGGGGTGACGCTGGCAATTGTTGTTGGTTCCCCGACAGGTGAAATTAATACGGCGTTATGGCGAAGCGGCGATGTGATCCTCGGCTCTTTACTGGCAATGTTGTTTACCGGTATCTGGCCACAACGGGCGTTCATCCACTGGCGCATTCAACTGGCAAAAAGTCTGACCGAGTATAATCGGGTCTATCAATCTGCATTCTCACCGAACTTACTCGAACGCCCGCGTCTGGAAAGCCATCTACAAAAACTCCTGACCGATGCCGTGAAAATGCGTGGGCTGATTGCGCCCGCCAGCAAAGAAACCCGTATTCCAAAATCGATATATGAAGGTATCCAGACCATTAATCGCAATCTGGTTTGTATGCTGGAGTTGCAAATCAATGCATACTGGGCCACGCGCCCCAGCCATTTCGTGTTATTGAACGCGCAAAAACTTCGTGATACCCAGCATATGATGCAGCAAATACTGCTGAGCCTTGTTCATGCGCTGTACGAAGGTAATCCGCAGCCGGTTTTTGCCAATACGGAAAAATTGAACGATGCTGTGGAAGAGCTGCGTCAGTTGCTGAATAACCACCATGACCTGAAGGTTGTGGAAACACCAATCTATGGTTATGTGTGGCTGAACATGGAAACGGCACATCAGCTTGAGTTGCTATCGAATCTGATTTGCCGGGCCTTGCGCAAATAATTCCTGAACTTCAGAATCATCTTGCTGCTGCTTCGATTCAGCAAGGATAAAGGGTATGATAGTGAAAAGGGATAAAAGCATTGTCATCTGCGGCAGCTATGAGTAATGTTGGCCCTAACGAATAGCGGTTGCTTAAACGAATCCGACTCTCACATTATCAGGGGTATAAAAATGGAAACTACCAAGCCTTCATTCCAGGACGTACTGGAATTTGTTCGTCTGTTCCGTCGTAAGAACAAACTGCAACGTGAAATTCAGGACGTTGAGAAAAAGATCCGTGACAACCAGAAGCGCGTCCTGTTGCTGGACAACCTGAGCGATTACATCAAGCCAGGGATGAGCGTTGAAGCAATCCAGGGCATCATCGCCAGCATGAAAGGTGACTATGAAGATCGCGTTGACGATTACATCATCAAAAATGCCGAGCTCTCCAAAGAACGCCGCGATATCTCCAAAAAGCTGAAAGCTATGGGCGAAATGAAAAACGGCGAAGCGAAGTAATTCCCGTTTTATTCAATGAGGGTTGCCCGGCAACCCTCATTGCTCATTGATTCTTATCTGTGTATCACCGTCATCATTCTCATCTGAGAACCAATCGAAATTAACAACAGCCTTCTTCTGTATGCAGCAAGGCAAAAAGTTCTGTAACTCCATTGTTATTAACTGCACTGGTTACTAACACGTTGTGCGCTCCAGCTTCCCGTAACCAACTTTTCACCAAAGATATTTGTTCCATGCTGGCTAAATCTGCTTTGGTTACTACTCCAATGACCGGGTGATTCATGGCCCGGTAGGGCGTTTTTACCTCTAATTCCTGCTTCAGCGCTGAGATTCCTGCTTGTTGCCGGAAAAGCAGGCACCTGCCGTCTGAACGGTATCGATCCGGAAGCGTATCTGCGCCATATTCTGAGCATACTGCCGGAATGGCCCTCCAACCGTGTTGACGAACTCCTGCCATGGAACGTAGTTCTCACCAATAAATAAGCGTCAATACGGTGCTCCGTTGACGCTTACTTTAATCCGTTTTCTGAGCTTAGATTTTTCTGTTCCTACCCAGACCGTGGATTTGGAATTCATTTTTTGTCAGGTCAATGCTAATCGTTAAAACGGCCATAACGCACCTCCACTGGAAGGTTTATCAGTAATATCCTACCGTTGCTTCATGGTCGGGGCGTCCATTCCATTATTATCGGTTTTCCTTTCTGTTTATAAATGAAAACGCCAGCTGTATTCAGGCTGGCGTCAGGGGAAATGAAGCCTGTTGAGTGAGATTCACCGGTTCTGGTGCAGAAGCTGCAGATGGCGCAGGGTAAGGACATCTTCTCTTGCCTGCTTAATACAGGACAACAGTGCTGTTTCTGTGGTTAATGGCACTATACCCTGCATCACTGCATTGTCTTACAGCAACTGGTGAGGGCTGGCATAAGTTGCCGGTGTTTCGGTAGAGTCACGGTCATCCACCACGCGGAGTGAATAACCTTTTTCAGCGGCCTTATTAATCAGTTCAGTGATATTAACACCATCAATGTCAACGACAATGTGCCCCATATCCAGCGCCTGTACGTTAACGCTGTCGGCTTCCAGTGTCATCATTTCGCCTCCGGATACTTACCCAGGGTAATGTTATTTACCGTTCTGTAATTGTCGCGGGTCATCAGGCCGGTCGCCCTGCGAGCCCGGAGGATATCGATGCTGTTTATTAACTGAGAGCGGGTACAGGCGCTGAATCCCGGCTGGTCGGTAGCACCAGCGCGTATTTTTCCACGAGAAAGTTCACCGCATCACACAGTGAAATGCCTGCCTCAATATGCTGCTCAATCACACGTTCATCGGCAAAAGGTGTGTCATTCAGTGTGAGGCCATAGTGCTGGTCCAGCAGTCGGGACAGCAGTATCTGCCAGATTTCAACAGGAGACGGGCGAGAACTGGTCGCCTGCCCGGGTAATACAGGTAATGTTTTCATACTGAAGATTTTCCTGATATGCAGATATAAAAATGGAAAAGTGGCGTGGTGAAAACACCAGGCCGTAGCAGAAGGCTATTCTGGAGAGTTAATTTTTCATTTCGGGCGTCGGATAAACAGCCAGATAAACGTAACCACAACTGCTGAGGGTATCGGCTTTGCAGGTCAGCCCTTTTGCATACAGCGTGACGGTATGCTGATGGCGGGGATTCAGTTCACCGCTGGTGAGCACGAGTTCCAGTTGTTTCATCAGCAGCGGAAAGGCCTGGTCCAGGTGGTACGCATCTGCATCGCTGAACAGGCCTCTGATACCGGCGCGGTCGGCAAGGTAATGCAACCGGTTACCCTCCTGCACCAGACGTGCCCCGAAACAGGGCGTCACGGTGCAGGGCAGCCCCCACCAGGGGCGGTCGTGATTGTCGTCGGGAAGTGTTGTCCCGGGGAGTGTGTCTGACACGATAAAATCCTTACAGAAAATCGGCTAAGAATGGTCCGGTAGTGGCGATAATTCTGCTCATCAGAATTCCCACTCAGTTCAGGGTGACGCTCATCAGCCGGACATACGGACCAAAACTGTCCTTACGGCGTTCAGCAAACACGGCCAGCACACCGGGAATATCCTGCACTTCACGACCGGTATACGCTTCAGCACTGCCGTGCCAGCGGTATTTACCGGTACAGAACGGAAAAAGACGGGATGTCGGATGTTGTTGGTGAATACGCATGGCTTCACCACGGGTGATAATTTTCATAATGGGATACCTCTGAAGACAGAAGATAAAAGTGAAAACAGGTGTGATGTGGTTGTGAAGGGTTAAAGCAGACCATGTTCGGCAAAGGAGAAAACCTGGTTGCCACCGACTATCAGATGGTCCGGCACCCGGATATCCACCAGGCCCAGTGCCTGTACCAGACGTTCCGTGATAAGGCGGTCTGCCTTACTGGGTGTGACTTCACCGGAGGGGTGATTGTGTGCCAGCACCACGGCAGCGGCATTGTGGTACAGGGCGCGTTTAATCACTTCCCGGGGATGGACTTCCGTGCGGTTGATGGTGCCGGTAAAGAGGGTTTCACCGGCAATCAGTTGATTCTGGTTATTCAGATACAGCACCCGGAATTCTTCACGCTCCAGTCCCGCCATGTTCAGAATCAGCCATTCCCGTGCTGCACGGGTGGAGGTGAAGGCCACGCCGGGTTTATGAAGATGGCGGTCCAGGGTTTTCAGGGCCCGTTGAATGAGGCTGCGCTCGCCGGGCGTCATCTCTCCGGGCAGAAAGGAAAGTTGTTGCATTGTGCTTCTCTCCATTCAGTCGATGATGCGCATAATGGCGCTGCATTCCGGATGCTGCAGGGCGTAATCCCGCAACC